>Ga0082212_10000338_pt1 | contig 68271 bp, 54 predicted proteins | sample TergutNt197P3_FD_71548 | JGI IMG/M metagenome (GOLD analysis project Ga0082212, IMG submission 71548) | Neocapritermes taracua P3 segment gut microbial communities from Petit-Saut dam, French Guiana - Nt197 P3 | ecosystem: Host-associated > Arthropoda: Insects > Digestive system > Gut ... | reverse complement strand
CATCTCCATGATCTCCACATTCATGACTTCGGTCCGGGCCGCTTCAATGATGTTCAGGCAGCACATGCCCACCATGGTCAAGGGGCTGGTGGGGCAGCAGGTGACCGTGTTGATGGCCTTGCGTCTGGCCGCGTCCTCGCCTTGGACGGCGACGACCATTTTCCGGGCCATTTCAATGGTTTCACGGTTGGTCAGACCCATCCATATATGTTTGGTCGAGCAGGTCAGGGCGTCGTAAAAATTGTGGGGCTGCTGGAGAATCATCGGCAGATCGTTGGGGCAGACCGTGCGGGACCCCACCACCAGCCCCGGCAGGGCGTCCACCACCTTGTATATCTGCCGGGCATCGGCCCGCACACTGGAACGGTACTCCCTGGTCTTGGGGTCAATGACCTTGACCTGCTCCCCGAAGGTGGAAAAACCCACCCGGCCTTTTTCCAGGTAAAAATCGTTCTCCGGAACCCGGGCCCCCAGCACTATGGACTTGGGGGCGCTGGCCAGGCTGTCGGTGATGAGCCATTCCGGGAAATAGACTTGCCAGGCCTCGCCCTTTTTATGGACCTCGGCCCCGGCGGCGGACAAGAGGTCGGCCGCCTCTTCATATTCCACCAGAATGCCGGTACTCCGAAGCAAGCGGCAGGCGGCGAAATGAATGGTGTCCAGCGTCTCCCGGCTCAAAACCGACATGGTCGGACCGGTCAGGGACGGGAATCCTCTCCTCTCCGTCAACATATTGCACCTCCAACAAGATTAAGACACAAGGTTTACCGGCGTCCGCCGTAAAACGGACGAAATCGCCAAATCTGGCCGAAAGCGGGCCTAAAATCGCTTGAGGTCAAACTTGGTGCTTGGGAAATTGCAATTTACGCGCCAGATGTTAACATTGTATTTTTATTGATAATTTTTTGGAAAAATTCTTTCGCCGACCCAAATTTGGCCAGCCAGAATCTCATTTAATCTCAATTCTTGTCAAAATTGGCGAATTATGATATTAAATGGGAACTTTGCGGCAAGGGGGTGTTTTTTGAAAGCAATTTGGTATCAGGTCAACCGGAGATAAACCAAAGTGAATATCTGGAACAGTCTTTGGCCCGCGTCAGATCGGCCGGGTGGCTTGAGTACTCGTCCGCCTGGATTTTTTCAGTGGCTTTTGCATTTTTTGCCGGCCGCCGTCTATCATTCAAGCTATGACCCGGACCAGGAGCGCTGGACCATCCGCTATGTCAGCCGGGGGGTGGAAGCCCTGTTGGGCTACAAGCCGGAAGAGATGGAAAACCGCCTCAGTTTCAAGGATCTGACCATCAGCAACCTTCAGCACTACCGCTTTTTCCAGGAAGAACTGACTCCGGAACGCCCCCATTTCCGCCTGACTTTCGAATTCCGCACCGCCTCCGGGCTCGGCAAATGGGTCAGCGACGAAGGGTTGCTTCTGTTCGACGACAACAGGCGCATCTGCGGCTCCATGGGCGTGTTCGTGGACATCAGCGACCACAAAGCCCAGGAACTGTCAATAAAAGAGGAAAACCTGCGCCTGAAGACCGCTCTCCGGCCTCCAGCCAGTCTGGGCGGGCTGGTGGGCCGGAGCCCGCCGATGCGGAAAGTGTTTTCACGTCTCCTGAAACTGGCCCTGTCCACCGCCCACTTGGTGGTACTGGGCGAAAGCGGCACCGGTAAGGAACTGGCCGCCCGGGCCATCCACGACCTCAGCAACCGCAGTTCCGGAGCCTTCGTTTCGGTCAACTGCAGTTCCATCAGCGAAACGCTGTTTGAAAGCGAATTGTTCGGCTATCTCAAAGGGGCCTTCACCGGAGCGATGAGAGACCGCCAAGGCCACCTGGATACGGCCCATCAGGGCACTTTATTTCTCGATGAGGTTGGCGACATTCCCCTGAACATGCAGACCAAGCTGTTGCGGGTCTTGGACGGCTACGGCTATTTGCCGGTGGGCGGACGGGCTGAGCGGTATTCGGATTTTCGGCTGATTTCCGCCACCAATCACAACCTGGAGCAACTGGTGCATAAAGGCCTGATGCGAAAGGATTTCTATTACCGCATCAACGCCGTCCACCTCAACCTGCCGCCCTTAAGGGAGCGCCGTGAAGATATCCCCCTTCTGGTGGACCATTTTCTCAACCGGCAGCGCTTGAGCCGCAACGATCTGCCGACCGAATTTCTGGAGCGCTTGTGCGCCCATTCCTGGCCCGGCAATGTCCGGGAACTGCAGAACGCCCTCTCCCGCTACCTGGCTTTTCAGGATACGGAGAACATCTTCGAACCCTTCGCCGCTGCGGACAGTCCGGCTGTTCCTCCGGCCATTACCCCGGGCGAAGCCGGGCCCGATGAGAAGAGCCCGCCCTTTCCGGTCGGCAGTTATGATGATTTTGAAAGGGAACGTCTGCTTCGGACCTTGATGAGCATCAACTGGCGGCCGGAGGCGGCGGCGGTCCGGTTGGGTCTGAGCCGCAGCACCATCTACCGCAAGATGAAGAAATACGGCCTGTTGAAACGCTGAAAGCCGGGGGCCAGGCTTCACTTAATCGCCTGACACTTTGCCCTGGTGGGGCTGATTATTAAGCGGCCTTGTGCCGCCAACTGGCGGCAGACAGAGACATTTTCCCGTGTTAGCTTGGTGTTAGCTTGAAGAAAAAGGGCTTTCGGATGATTTCCGAAAACCCTTATCATTGTTGGAGCTGGCGAGAGGAATCGAACCTACAACCGTCTGATTACAAATCTATAATAATATCAAAGAGTTACAAGCAGTTGCAGCGTCAAACCTTTGAAAATAAAGGGATTTGTATATTCGCCAATGCTCACGAGAAATCACCTTTTTTCAAACCCAGTGGAGCAAAATTGGAGCAAAAATTTCGGCTGGCGAATCATTCACAAATTGACCCGGGAACCCTTGAATATTCCCCAGGCACCAATGACCGTCAAACGGCCGGTCCCCAAAATTCAGTCGGAAATGGCGGCCAGACCTTTTTCTTCCGGCGTCAGATGGGGAGATGGCTCCAAGCAGAGGTCATCAAACTCCCGCATGGCATCCTCAGCCAGCAATCCGTCTTCACTTAAGCTGCTCATAAGATCATGAACGACTGCGCAAGCTTCACTTTTATAATTCTTAGTCATTATCAATATTTATAGTTTCAACAATCTTCCGGCCGCCACCGCTTGGTCAAGTTCTGGTTGGCCCGTCTCAAGGCGCTCAGCCAGTTCGCTCTGGGAAATATTCTTGACCTTGCGGGGTTCAGCCAAATCCATCACCACCAGCATTTCTGCCGCCAGAGCCTCGCTCCTAGCCTGACTTTCAGGGTTCATCTTGGCCCGCAATTCTGAAAATTTCCTCACCATGCCTTCTCTCTCAATCCTGCCAACTCACTTTCCAAGCGTCAACGATTTCATTGGAACCCAGAGCAAATGTCTTCATAGATCAAGTTTTCGCGTCAGGTTAACTCGCTTGGCGAGTACTTCATCAAATTCAGGCGGTAAAGGCTCGTCACAGTCAGCCAACCCTTGTTCCAGAGCCAGAAGGGCTTTCTTTTGGCGTTCCAGCCTGGATTGTGCGGCCATTGGTTCGTCCAGAATCGTAATAATGGCCCGGCGACCATCTGGAATGGTCTGGTCAGCTAACGGGATGATTTTGCCATTTTCGGTATAACCTTGATAAGCCTCCATGCCAACCTCCTTGTGCGGATATACATAGGGATCGTCATTTACTGGAGGCCGTTTCCTTTTTCAGCCTATACTTAGCGTCCAAGGTCCGTTTAATGTCCTCCAAGGTCATTTCACCGCGTTTTTCTTTTTCCGCCATAGCCAAAAATTCCGGGCTCGGCTCCAACCCATCCACTTTTATTATACCAAAAGCGTAATCCCAAGCTTGTTGCTTTTCCATACCGGCCTCACTTATCTCTGCTGTATCTTGCTATACTCATTAGAAATTTAAACCGGAATCGGCAGTTTGTCAAGAAGACGTTTCCGACGCTTTGCTGCTTTTCCGCCTCCGGTCGATTTTGAGAACTTTGAGCCAGGCCTCGACCAAGGACAGTTCATCCAAGGTGAAGAAGTAGGGGTATCCGTATGCTCCGCAACGAGGTACGGCAAATGAAGGGTTAAACTGCTATCAACTTTTCTATTGCTTCGACTGTCCAATAACCGTTAGGGCGTATTTGTTGTCCTACTTCATCTTTGACGAACAGGATTTCCGGCTGGGCGGTATTATCAACAAGCCGAAATACATCGCTCAACGCTAACAGCTTTGAAATATTATCGAGTGCTTTTGTGTACCGACTGCGGATTTTGTCGGGCGGGACACTATGACCGCCCGACAATTCACGGCCTTTTACACGAAATACATTCAACTCCGGGTTCGCCGTCAAAACAAACACGCTCTCAATGTGAAACCCGGCGGCTTTTGCGCGGGAGAGCAAGTCAAGATTGCGTTCTGTTGAGAGAACGGTCTCGAAAGTAAAAGAACGCCGCTCTATGAAACATAATTCACGCAAACGCTCTGCTTCCTGCGCGGCTTCGAGGTCGGAACAACCGCGCATTTTCTTGATGTCGTCGGCGTTGACGTATAACCCGACTTTTTCCCACGCCTGTGTAACGGTGCTTTTGCCAGAGCCATTAGGCCCCGCAAAGACGAGTATTTTCAGGGCGTCAATCAATGTCATAAACCCTTCTGCCGTCAGGATATTCAAGGAAAGGGCGATTTTGCAAATCATCATATAACGCTACGGGCAAGCCGGACGATTTTGCGATGGAAACATTCGCGTTTACGGCTTCTCGCATACGACGCTCAATCGTGTCGCCACTTAATTCAAGGGCAAAAGGGATTGCTCTCGAACGTGCCACTTGGGCCAAAAAAATGTTTATTCCCGTACTCATATTCATTCCAAGCGCGGTAAATACCGCCTCGGCCTGTCTTTTTGTAGCGTTATCCACACGAACGCTAAGCCTTGTTTCAGTCATAATAAAACACCTCCAAATTCACATATCCCATTATGCACCCAATGGACACACATTGTCAAACGATTTAAGGTCATTTCACCTTGTTTTTCTTTGCCTGCCATTGCCAAAAAATCCGGACTCGGCTCCATTCCATCCACTTTTATTATGCCAAAATCGTAATCCCAAGCTTGTTGTTTTTCCATACTTATCTCACTTATCCGCCTTCATAATATACCCTGTTTATAGTATATTAAATCAGCCGGAATATGCCAAAATTAGCAGGACGGCTGGGTTAAGATCATCAGGCAATGTAGCAGATAACTTTTTCTGAGCAGATCGTTTGAGGAAATTGAAAATGAATCGACTGTCGCGCACGCTCAAAGCCTTTATTTTTTGCTTTCTGTTTGTGTCGCCCCAAGCACACGCTTGTTTGGGAGAAAGCAGTGAGTACACACTTTTCTTTAACGCCAATGCCCGACCGCGTTCATTCGATAGCCAACCGCCGTCAAATGCGGAGGGGATGATAGAACCGCCATCTGAGGCGGATGTAATTGCGGAAGTTATCTTGTCGGACATAGATGAAGAATCGCCTGGAGCGGCTACAGCCAATGTCGGGCGGGTTCTTAAAACATCTGACGCCAGGGTTCGCCCAAGCGAAGAAATCGCTATAAAATTTTATTACACAAGTTGCGGCCCTCATCATAAAAACGGCAACAACGGGACCATAGTTGCCAAAGTAGGGGCTGATATCGAAGGCCGTCTTGTGTTGTGCCCGTACTCGCGTAGGTTTGGCGATGGTCGCATTTTTCCGCCAGACGAGAAAGTGAGCGAATGCTTGCCCAGTGAAATAGAAGCGGCGAAACGGATCAAACTCGCGGCGGAAAGGGGGGAGGCTAAGGCGCAAACAGCCCTTGGGTTGATGTATGAAAAAGGCCAGAACGTCAGGAGGGATAGTGCGGAGGCGCTGAAGTGGTTCCGTTTGGCAGCGGAAAACGGGGAGGCGGAGGCGCAATGCGTGTTTGGGCGGATATACGAATATGGCGAGTGGGGTGTCAAACAGAATAAAGAGGAAGCGGAGAAGTGGTATCGGCTAGCTGCGGAAAAAGGGAATGAACGCGCCAAAACTAGGCTTGAAACTTGGGAAGATATGAAATCTCTCACGCACGCGGCGAACAGAGGAGATGCTGAAGCGCAATACAAACTTGGGAAGATGTATTATAAAAGTGCTGAGGCGGCAAAGTGGTACAAACTCGCGGCGGCCCAGGGACATCTCCGGGCGATGAACGAGCTTGGAGATCTGTATCAGTACAGCTATAGGGGCGGGGTCACGAAGGATTTTGCAGAGGCGGCCAAGTGGCTCAAACTTGCGGCAGCTCAGGGAGATGTCGAGGCGGCAAAAAAGGTTGGGAAAATGTACGATTATGGCGCAAACGGCATCACGCAGGATATTGCGGAGGCGGCGAAGTGGTTCCAGCTCGGTGCGGAAAAAGGGGATGCGGAATCGCAATGGCAGCTTGGGGCATTATATGATAGTCGTACAGGAATGCAAAATAATGTGAAGGCGGTAGAGTGGTACACGCGCGCGGCTGAACAGGGATATCGCCCGGCACAAACTAGACTTGGGTTCATATATCAAAATAGAGGGGACTATCCAGAAGCGGCGAAGTGGTTTCGTCTCTCGGCTGAACAGGGAGACATGTGGTCACAAAACCGCATTGGGCAAATGTATCAAAAGGGGGAAGGGGTTAAACAGGACTACGCGGAAGCGCTGAAGTGGTTCCGTCTTTCGGCTGAACAGGGTTATAATGAGGCTCAATTTAGTCTTGGTCGAATGTATCAGATGGGGGAAATTGTTGAACAAAGCGATGCCGAGGCAATAAAATGGTATCTATTGGCGGCAGATCAGCGAAATAAGGGCGCCATAAATGCCCTTGCAGAGATGAATCTTCAAGGGCGGGGAGTTTGGCGAACTATGCAGAGGTGACGAAGTTGCTCCGTCTAGCTGTTGATAAAGGGAATAGACGGGCCAAGGCCGCCCTGGAAACCCTGGAAAGATCCATGTTGAGCGAAGGCGATGGGGAGTGATGGGGATAGACGGTCGTTCCCAAGAATCATCTTTCCAGCGAAATTCACGCGAGGCCGCCCGCTGGCGTAAAAAAATATCGAGTACGCCAATTTCGGAGCAATCCCACAGAAGAAAGAGGCGTGATTTTGGCCCGGATTGGCTTTTCAGCAATCTGAAAAAAAGGCGAACCGGCCGTGAGTTTGTGGCGAAAGCCAAGCGTCCCCAGGGGAGGCCCCGGCTCCGGCCGGGGCTTTTGGTTTTAGCCCGGTCTTAGCCTGAACAAAAATGGCTTCCGGCTTATCACCGGAAGTCATTGATTTAATTGGAGCTGGCGAGAGGAATCGAACCTCCAACCGTCTGATTACAAATCAGGCGCTCTACCATTGAGCTACGCCAGCCCTGAAGGCCCGCACCCCGTCCTGGTTTCATGGGGGGACTGCCCATAAACCTATTATTATTATTTGTTTTTGTCAAGGTGGCCTTGGTTGTGCGCCCGCCGCGAACCAATTGACCTGCGCCTTATATAATGTTAAAATATATTAAGATTGGTGTCTTAAGTGTTCCGATCTTTAGAAACAAAAAGAAGGCCGCGGCCACCGGCCCGGTGTCCGTTTCACCGTCGGCCGCCCATGGCTAATTCAACTCTGAGGGTAATCTAATGAAAGCCAAGCAGGAATTCAAAGTCGTTCCCAGTTTCCCTGAAAAACTGGCACCCTTGAAAAAGATGGCCTACAACGTCATTTTCAGTTGGCGCAACAGCATCCGCGACCTGTTTCAAAGAATGGACCCCAAACTTTGGGAAGACTTGGGCCATAACCCGGTGGCCTTCATGGGCCAGATCAGCCAGGAACGCCTGGAAGCCCTGGTCAATGATCTGGGTTTCATGAGCCAGTTAGAGGAAGAGGCCCACAGCTTCGACAAATACATGAGAGCCCCCAAAGTCGGAGCCCCTGGCACCTGCGTGGCCTACTTTTCGGCCGAATTCGGCCTCACCACCTGCGTTCCCATATATTCCGGCGGTCTGGGCATGTTGGCCGGCGACCACCTCAAATCGGCCTCCGACCTCTCCATACCCTTGGTGGGCATGGGTCTTTTATACCAGGAAGGCTATTTCAGCCAGTATCTCAACAATGACGGCTGGCAGATGGAACGCTATCCGGCCAATGATTTCGACAATATGCCCGTCACCCGGGTCAACGATGCCGATGGGCGCCAGATAAAGGTCAAGGTCAAATTCAAGGGACAGGAAGTGACGGTGGCCGTCTGGTGCGTCCAGGTGGGGCGAGTGCCTCTGTATCTCCTGGATACCGACTTGAATGAAAACGCGCCCGAATTCCGCGGCACCACTGCCCAGCTTTACGGCGGCAACAAGGAAACCCGGATACGGCAGGAAATCGTCCTGGGCGTGGGAGGGGTGCGGGCCCTGAAGGCCCTCGGCCTCCGGCCCACCGTCATTCATATGAACGAGGGACACAGCGCCTTCTCAGCCCTGGAGCGCATCAACCTCCTGCGCAAGGATCATAACCTGTCATTTGACGCGGCCCGGGAAGTGGTCCAGTCCTCCACCATCTTTACCACGCACACCCCTGTCCCGGCAGGCAATGACACCTTCGACCCCGAACTGGCCCAGGCCTACTTCGAGGACTACGCCAAGGAACTGGGGATCAGCTGGCGGGTGCTCCTGGGTTACGGCCGCATCAACCCCCGCGACGACGGCGAGCCCTTCGGGGTCACCCCCCTGTCTTTACGCCTGTCGGCCCACGCTAACGGCGTCAGCCGGCTCCACGGCCGGGTCAGCCGCGGCATGTGGCAGACCATCTGGCCCAAAAACCCGGTGGAGGACACCCCCATCGACTACGTCACCAACGGGGTCCATGTCTCCTCCTGGGCCTCCAGGGAAATATCCCGCCTCTACGACAGCTATCTCGGTGCCGAATGGAACGAGGACCAGGATCCGGTCCACATCTGGCAGCAGGTCAAGCAGATCCCCCTGTCTGAACTGTGGCGGGCCCATGAAAACTGCCGGACCCGCCTGGTGGGTTACGCCCGCCGGGCCCTCTTCCGCCAACTCAAGGAACAGGGAGCCTCCACGGACGACCTGCGCCGGAGTATGGAAGTGCTGAACCCGGAGACCCTGACCATAGGCTTCGCCCGCCGCTTCGCCACTTACAAACGGGCCACCCTCCTGTTCCGCAACCCCGAGCGCCTGGACAAGATCATCAACAATCCGGCCCGCCCGATACAGTTGATCATCGCCGGCAAAGCCCACCCCCAGGACAACGAGGGCAAGGCTTTCATAAAATCCATCATCCATATGACCAGGGAACCCCGTTTCCGGAACCGCATAGTCTTTTTGGAAAACTACAACATGGCCATCGCCAGCCTCCTGGTCTCCGGTTGCGATGTCTGGCTCAACAACCCCCGCCGCCCCCTGGAAGCCTGCGGCACCAGCGGCATGAAGGCTCTGGCCAACGGCGTCCTGAACCTGTCGGTCCTGGACGGCTGGTGGGACGAGGGTTACGCCCCGGAATACGGTTGGGCCATAGGCCAGGGTGAAGAAGATCCCAACCACGAATTGCAGGACGAGACCGAAGCCCTGGCCCTCTACAACCTCCTGGAAAAACAGGTGGCCCCGCTCTTCTACCAGCGGACCGCCGACGGCATTCCCCAAGTCTGGTGCGAAATGATGCGCGCCAGCATCCGTGACCTCATGCCCTGTTTCAGTTCCCACCGCATGGTGCATGACTATTATCACAGATATTACGTCTCCTCCTCCCAGCGCTTCCAGAACCTGACGGGCGACAACTTCGCCGCCGCCCAGGCGCAGGCCGAATGGCGCAACAAGCTCATGACCGCCTGGAACGATGTGGCTATCCAGTCCATAGCCTCCACCGCCGACGGCGGACAAAAAACGGTGGGCGAAGAGATGGAATTCGAAGCCCGGGTGCATCTGGGCGCCCTAACGCCTGAAGACGTGACCGTGGAAGCCTATTACGGCCCCCTGAACCATATGGGCGAATTCATCGACCGGACCACCCTGCCCCTGGAGCCGGCCGAGGATATCCAAGGCAGGGTCTGGAAGTTCAAAAACGCTGTGACCTGCCGGAGCACCGGTAAATTCGGCTATACCATCCGGGTGTTGCCCAGCCAAAAACGCTTGGCCAACCCCTTTGCGCTGGGGCTGATCTGCTGGGCCTGAAAACGCCGGAAGCCTTTGGCGGGAAGCGAAGCCGATGAAGAAGCGGCCGGCCTACCAAAAGCCTAAGTTTACATACCTGGAAAAGACCGCCATAGGCTTTGCCGGCCTATGGATGGTCTTGACCACCGCCAACATTTTACTGCACTCTTATCTGGATTACATTCTCCATCAAGAGCTAATGGCCGGCCTGGGGCTGGCCGGACTTCTTGCGTTCGCCTTGGCCGCGCTTAGTTTTTACCGCCTCTGGCGCAAACGGGTCGATGACTTGGACAAGTTCAAATTCAGGTCCGACAAATTTAAGCAGGCCATTGCCAGACGCACGGCAGATCTCCAAACCCAGCAAAGGCAAGTCCAGTCCTTTCTCAACAATCTTGAAGTCGGCGTCTATCTCAAGAACGAACGGCACGAATTCACCATGGTCAATCCCCGCTTCTGTTCCATCCTGGGGGTCTCGTATATAGATGTTCTCGGTTCCACCGGCTACTCCTTTCTGCCCCGGGCCCTGGGCTGGCGCATGGTCGAGACGGAACAGAAGGTCATACGGGAAAGCCAGGCGATGGAAGTCGATGACCTGCTTGAAAGGATAGGGAAAAACGACACTCGCGCCTATCGCCTCCACATCTTTCCGGTGTTCAGCACCGCGCGCGAAATAGAAGGCACCGGGGGCATAATCATCGACGTCACCGAAAAACACCGCCTGAACCAGACCCTCAAGGAAGCCAAGCTGGCGGCTGAAAAGGCCAACATGGCCAAAAGCGTCTTCCTGGCCAATATCAGCCACGAGGTTCGCACCCCCTTGAACGGCATCCTCGGCATGGCCGACCTCCTTTTACGCAACCAATTGACCAGAAACCAGCTCTCCATGGTCGAGACCATCAAGAACGCGGGCTATTCCTTGTTGATGGTGCTGAACGATATTCTGGATATCTCCAAGATCGAAGCCGGCAAGATGAACCTGGAAAACCTGCCCTTCAACCCGCGCGACCTTATTTCCGACGCCACGACCAGCCTGTCTTCGCTCATCAAAAACAAGCCTGTGGAAGTGAACATAGATATTTCACCCAAGACCCCGGAACATCTCTACGGCGACCCTTTCCGACTCCGTCAGATAGTGCTCAATCTGGTCAGCAACGCCCTTAAGTTCACCGCCAAAGGCGAGGTGCGCATCACCCTCGAAATACTGGAAAGATCGATCCTGGAAGAAGAGCGTCCCCTGACCAAAGCCAGACCCTCCAGGGAGGATGGTTCCAAACCGCTCCCGCCGCCCCAAGAGATGGTCAAGTTGCGTTTTTCCGTGACCGACACCGGCATCGGCATACCTCCGGAAAAACGGCAGGTCATCTTCCAGCCCTTTGAGCAGGCCGATGCCTCCACCACCCGGACCCATGGCGGCACCGGGCTGGGGTTGGCCATCTGCCACCGCCTTCTGACCATGATGGATTCCCGGCTGGAACTGACCAGCCAGGTCGATCAGGGTTCCATTTTCTGGTTCGACCTGGTTCTGCCCGTCTCCGCCGAGGAAAGGACGCCAATGCTGTCCCGGCTGACCCCTGTCCGCCGGCTGGCCGGGCATTCCATCCTCCTGGTGGATGATAACGACAGCAACCGCCGCTTCCTCATGGAGGAACTGAAAAGTCTGGGCCTCAACACCACGGAGGCGGCCGAAGCGGACGAGGCCTTACGCCACCTCAGACTAACCTCCTCCCAAGGCCAGCCTTTCGACCTGATCATCACCGACAACATCATGCCCGGGAAGAGCGGCCTGGACTTGGTGAAAGAAATGCAGGCTGATCCAGCCTGCCTCTCGATTCCGGCCATCTTGCTCACTTCAATCGAAATCCAGGAAGTTTCGGAAGACCTCACGTCCTTCGCTGCCGTCCTCAACAAGCCGATCCGGCCGGCCGAACTGATATCAGCCATCACCGAAGCCCTGAATATCGCCGGCCTCCCGAGCCAGACCGAGAAGGACACCGGAGACATCCCTCAACCGCCGGCCGTCAGTTTCCGCATACTCGTGGTCGAAGATGTGGAAATGAACCAGGTCGTAGCCACGCGCCTTTTGGAGGAACTGGGACACCGGGCGGTGGTGGCCGGCGACGGCGCCCAAGCCTTGGCCCTCATGAAGGAACGCGGCAGAAATATTATCGATTTTGACCTGGTACTCATGGACATTCAAATGCCTGGCCTGGACGGTCTGGAAACCACCGCCGAACTCAGGCGGCTGGAGAGGGAAAACAATTGGCCGCCCCTCCCGGTGGTGGCCCTGACCGCCCACGCCATGAAGGGTGACCGGGAGAAATACCTGGCCGCCGGGCTGGATGATTACCTGACCAAACCCATCCTCTTGAATGAACTGGCCAGCCTTCTGGACCGCCTGACCTCAAGGCTCCCAAAGGGGGCCGCCGTCCGGCCGGACCCGGCTTATGAAACGAAGGAGCCTTCCGCGGCGGCGCCCGCCGAGTCGGTCATGGATGAAAAAGTGATAAAGTTTTCCTTCGGAAACAACCGGAACCTGTTGAAAAAAAGTATGGAGATATACATCCGGGATGCCCCGAACCTGATGGCCAGCCTGAATGCGGCCCTCAAGGCCGACGACTTAAAGCAGACCGCCGACCTGGCCCACGCTATCAAAGGCATCAGCAGCTACTACACCAAGGGCGGCCCCTTCGAGCTGGCCCGTCTTCTGGACCAGACGGCCAAAAAAGACCCCAGCCCTAAAATGAAGGCGGAACTGAACGACTTGAGCGCGGCGCTGAACCGGGCCGTGGTAACCTTAACCTCGGCTATGAACGAGCACCTCAAAGGCCAGGACGAGGAGGCGGCCGCCTAGCCTCACGCCATCTAGTCATGTATCAGGGGGGTGAGGCAGGGTGCCCACCGACCTTTGAAAAAGTCCGAAATGAAACTGTTATGCGCATTTTAGTCGCCGAAGACCAAGAAATGGCTCGGTTGATATTGACCAGCCACTTGAACAGCTGGGGCCACGAAGTGGTGGAGGCGGCCGATGGCCAGGAAGCTCTTAACAGCATCATCAGCGCCCCGGACGAAATCGACATGCTCATCACCGACTGGAACATGCCCCGGATGGACGGCCTGGAACTTTCCAGCCTGGTGCGCAACCTATCCAACAATTCCCATTACATCTACATAATTCTTCTGACCAGCCACGGTGAACTCAACGACCGGCTCCAGGGCTTCGCCCAGGGCGGGGTGGACGATTATATCGTCAAGCCCTTTGAGGAAGCCGAGCTTCAGCACCGCATCAATGTGGCCAACCGTATCATCACGGCCGAACGTCAGCTCCAGCAATACAGCCGCGACCTTGAAAACCAGGTCCGGAGCCAGACCGAAACCATCCGCCAAAGCCAGGAAGAAATAATCACCCGGTTGTTTTCGGCCCTGGAATCCCGCGACCAGGAAACCGCCAACCATGTACGCCGCATCGGGCTAATCAGCGCCAAGCTGGGCAGTTACCTGGGCTGGAACCAAAAAGAGGTGGACGCCATCCAGGCCGCGGCCCCACTCCACGATGTGGGCAAAATAGGCGTTCAGGACAAGGTGCTTCTAAAGCGAGACCGCCTGACCGAGGAGGAATTCCAGATCATCCGCAACCACACTGTCATCGGCGCCAACATCCTGGCCAACTCCCAGAACCACATCATAAGCCTGGCCGAAGTGATCGCCTTGAGGCACCATGAGAACTGGGACGGCTCCGGCTACCCTGACGGGCTCCAGGGAGAGAATATTCCCGTGGAAGCCCGGGTGGTGGCCGTGGCCGACGTCTATGACGCCCTGATGGCCGACCGAATTTATCGCAAAGGATTGCCGGAGGAAGAGGTGCTGAAGATGCTTCAGCATGAATGCGGCCGGAAATTCGACCCCAATATAGGCATGATCTTCCTGAAAAATATCAATGAAATCAGAGACTACTACAAGGCCGTGGAGAAAAAATTCAGCTTAACGGCGGACCAGAAACGGGAATAAACAGCGGAATAACGGAAATTCCTATGAACCGCCAAAGACGCGCTCAAAAACAGCGTCCACGGAATCCAGAAAGCGGTCCGGCCGGAAGACGGCTTCGATTTCCTCAATCGTGACCCGGCCGGTTACGCCCGGATCGGCCAGCAAAAGAGTTTTGAAATCCAAGCCATCGCGGTGGGCTTTCAAGGCGTGGCCCTGAACCAGTTCATAGGCCGCCCCTCGAGGGAGCCCCCGGGCGCAGAGGAGCAGAAGAATTTCCTGGGAATTGTAGAGCCCGCCGGTCAGGGCCAGATTCCGGGCCATGCGCTCGGGATGGACCACCAGGCCGGCCACCAGGTTTTTCAGGCGGGCCAGCATGTAATCAACCAGGCTGGTGGCGTCCGGGGCGATGATTCTCTCCACCGAGGAATGGCTGATATCGCGCTCATGCCACAGGGCCACGTCCTCAAGGGCAGCCAGGGCGTGGCCCCTGACCACCCGGGCCAAGCCGCTGATGTTTTCAGCGCCGATGGGATTCTTCTTGTGGGGCATGGCCGAAGAGCCCTTCTGGCCCTTGGCGAAGGGTTCTTCGACTTCGCCGACTTCGGTGCGGGCCAAGTGGCGGATTTCCACGGCCAGCTTCTCCATGGACGAGGCCAATAGGGCCAGGGCGCAGAAATACTGGCCGTGGCGGTCGCGCTGAATGACCTGGTTCGAGACCGGGGCCGGGGCCAGGCCCAGGCGGGCCAAGGCTTTCTCTTCCACTTCCAATGACAAACCCGGCGCGGAAAAATTGCCCACCGGACCGGAACACTGACCCACGGCCACGACCTGGCGGGCGGCCAGGAGACTGTCGCGGCGCCGGCCGAACTCGGCGTAAAACAGAGCCAGCTTGAGGCCGAAGGTGGTGGGTTCGGCGTGGATGCCGTGACTGCGGCCGATGATGAGAGTTTTTTTATGGGTCCGGGCCAGGGTCTTGAGTTCGGCCCGTAGTGCATCAAGGCCGGCCAGAATGAGGTCCGAAGCCCGAACCAGCCTCAGGGCCAAAGCGGTATCCAGGACATCGGAGGAAGTCAGGCCGTAATGAAAAAAACGGGCCGCCGGACCCGCCTGTTCCTCGATCGAAGTGACGAAGGCCAGGACATCGTGCCGCGTCTCCTCTTCCAGGGCCGCTATGCGGTCCGCATCCACCCGGGCCCGGGCCCGAATCTCGGCCGCCGCCTCCGGCGGAACCAGCCCCAGGACCGCCTGGGTCTCGGACACGGCCAATTCCACTTCCAGCCAGGAAGCATATTGGTTTTCCAGGGACCACAGTTCTCTGAAAGCCGGCCTTTGGTAGCGAGGTATCATGGCAACCCCGGCCTCTCCGGGGCTGGCGGCGGATCGCCTGGGGCTCCGGGTGGCTGATGAGTAAAAACTGTGTTATAATAGCATAAACAGACTGTTTGTCACAACATATTGAGCCGGAGGACAATGAACAGAACAACAGGCCAAGTCGGGCTGTGGCTGACCGACTTTGACGGCACCATCAAGCCCCATGATCCCAAAACGCCGCCGGCCCCGGCGGACTTGGCGGCTCTCAAACGGCTGGGCGCCGAAGGCTGGGTCCGGGCGGTAGTCACCGGGCGAAGCCTGTTCAGCTTCGCCACGGCCTGGGAACCCGGGCTGGAATTGGACTGGCTGATCTTTTCTTCCGGCTCCGGGCTTTGCCCCTGGAGTCTCTTCGGCCCGGAAGCCGTGTTGGAAGCCAGCTCCTTTACGCCGCCGGAGGCCGAAAGCGCCCTCAAGGCCGCGCTGGACCTTGATTTCGGCTTCTTCGCCTATCTGCCCCCGCCCGACAGCCACCATTTCTACTACCTGAAACCGCCGGCCCGGGTCCCGTCCGGCTTCAACAAGCGCCTCAAAATTTTCACGGCCCAGAGCCACCCCTTCCCGGCCGACTATTTCGACCAGGCCCCGACCGACCGCCCGACCTTAAGCCAATTGCTCCTGATGGTTCCGGAGGCCGAGGCGGTCCGGGCCGAAGCTGAACTGGCCGCCCGGCTCCCCCACTTGTCCCGGCTGGATTGCGCCTCCCCCTTCAGCGATGGCTGCCGCTGGCTGGAGGTGCTGCCGCCCGGGGTTTCCAAAGGCCGGGCCGCGGCCGCCCTGGCCGAACGCCTGGGTCTGGATCGGGACCGGACAGTGGCCATGGGCAACGACCACAATGATCGTGACCTCTTGGATTGGGCCGGCCAAGCCTTCGTCACCCGGGACGCCCCCCCGGACCTCTTGGCCCGCCACCGGCCCATCGCCCAGGCCGGCCAGGGTGGCCTGGCCCAAGCCGTAGCCCACGTGCTGGACGGCCGCTGAGTATGGACCCCGGCCGCGGGCTGGACCTGGTTCTGGCCGTCCTGATTTCCGGCGCGGCTCTGACCGGCCTGGTCCAATCCGGGCCGGCTCCCCTCCCGCCCCCAGATCTGCCCGATGGTCCGGCAACCTATCGTCCGGACGGCGGACAGAACCTGGGACCTGGAGGACCATGGCCGCCCAATGCCCTGACCCGCCTGAACCTCGGCCGCCGGGTGGACCTGGAGACCACTCCGGCTCCCCTTCTGGCGGCCTTGCCGGGCCTGGGCCCCAAAACGGCGGAAAAGGTCCGGGCCGGCGCCTGCCTTGACCGCCGCGCCCGGACCTACCTGAAGGAACTGGTCAACGACACATGCGCCCGGAACAACCCTTGACCATTTTTGAACTGCGGGCCAGGGATGAAGCGGCCCGGAATATTTTTGAAGACCCGGCCAACCTTGACCGCCTGGGGCCCGCCCTGGCCGGTCTCCATTGGGAGGCCGACTTCGCCTTCGTCTTTTTTCAGGGCGAACCGGGCCCGGCCCCGGCCCAATTCCTGGCCGCCAGACCGAACCTGGCCCTCAACCACATCCATCACCTGACCTACGGCCAGTGGCAGGACGGCGCCGGAGCCGCTCCCTTCACCGTAGCCGGCCTGACCATCACCGGGCCGGACGAGGCCGGGCCCGAGCCGCGGCTGATTATCGACCCCGGCCTGGCCTTCGGCTTCGGCGGCCACCCCACCACCCGGGCCTCTCTGGAATGCCTGGCCCGGGCCGTCCAAACTCCGCCCCGCCCCCAATCAGCCCTGGACCTGGGCGCCGGTACGGGCATCCTGGCCCTGGCCGCGGCCCGCCTGGGGGTGCCTCGGGTGACGGGCGTGGATTACAGCCACCTGGCCGTGGCCGCGGCCATGAACAACCGGCACTTGAACAGCCTGGAGACCCAGGTGGAATTCCACCGGGCCCCGGCCCAACTCTTTTATGACCGGCCGGGGGAACTCCTTCTGGCCAACCTCCATTTGAGCCTCCAGGAGGAACTTCTGGACCTGGGGGCCTTCCACGGCCGCCGCCGGGTCATCGTCTCCGGGCTCCTTCCAAGCGAAGGCGAACGCCTGTGGGAACGCCTGGCGCCTCTGGGGTTCAGGCTGGCCGACCAGATCCGCACCGACCGCTGGATAACCCTCTACGGCTTTAAAGAATGATAAAAGAAGCCCTCCATCTTCTATTCAGCAGCCACCAGACCCCGGACCAGGCCCTGGTCAAATCAATTTCCCGGGTCACCTGGGTGGGCGTGTGGGTCAACCTGGCACTGGTGGCGACCAAGGGCCTGTTCGGCTGGTGGGCCGGCAGCCGCGTTCTGATAGCCGACGCGGTCCACAGCCTGTCCGACTTGGTGACCGACGGCATTATCCTGGTGGGAGTCCGCTATTGGGCGGCCCCGGCTGACGCCGACCACCCTTACGGGCACCGCAAAATAGAAACCCTGGTCACCTTGGGCATCGGCCTGATCTTGGCCGGGGTGGGGTTGTTTTTGGCTTATGGGGCCGTCAAGGCCCTCTCCCTGGCAACCGGCCAGCCAGAGGCCGGGCCCCAGGTCGTCGGCCCGGCCGTCTGGGCGGCCCTGGCCGCGGCCCTGGCCTCCATCGCCTCCAAAGAATGGTTGTACCGCTGGACAACGGCCAGGGGCGCGGCCTTGAAATCTTCAGCCCTGTTGGCCAACGCCTGGCATCATCGGTCAGACGCCTTAAGCTCCATCCCGCCGGTGGTCACCATCGGCGCCGGGGCGATCGGAGCCTGGCAGGGCCATGATCTCTGGTTCCTGGACCCGGTCGGCACAGTGGTGGTGGCCGTGATGATTATCGGGGCCGCCCGGGGCATCGTCAAGCCCGCCCTGGGCACCCTCCTGGACGCCAGCGCCGGCCGCAGCCTGACCAGGGCCATCCGCGAAACCATGGCCGCCACCCCGGGCGTCCTGTCCGGACACAAGCTGCGCACTCGTTTCCTGGGCCCGGACGCGGCGGAAGTCAACCTCCACATCCTGGTGGACGGCAACCTGACCGTGGCCGAGGGTCACCGCATAGCCGCCGATGTCAAATACCGCCTCCTGGCCCTGACCGTCCCCGGCCTGGAAACCCGCATCGTGGATGTCTTGGTCCACATTGAGCCGGGCGATCCGGAGAACCACTGATCCCTCCACAGACCTACGCGGATGGGCCTCCACTAATGGAATGGGGAGGCTTTTTTTTTGAAAGGATGATCTGATTGAAATTTTACGGTTATTGCCGCGTTTCGAGTGCCGACCAGAACGGGGACAGACAAACGCTGGCCATGAGTAAGCTGGATATACCACCGGAACACATATTCACGGACAAGCAATCGGGCCAGGGATTTGACCGCCCGGCTTATCGATCTCTCATGAAAAAACTCAAACCCGGCGATCTGCTTTACATAAAAAGCATTGACCGGCTGGGCCGGAATTACGCCGAAATCCAAAACCAGTGGCGCATCCTTACCAAGGAGCGCGGCGTTGACATCGCCGTGATCGATATGCCCCTCCTGGATACACGTCAAGGGAAAGATTTGATGGGCGTTTTCCTGGCGGATATCGTCCTGCAGATACTGTCGTTCGTGGCCCAGAACGAGCGCGAAAACATCCGCAAGCGGCAGAGCGAAGGCATTGCCGCCGCCAAGGCCAGGGGCGTCCGCTTCGGGCGGCCTACCAAAAAGCTGCCTGAAAACTTCGGCGCTTTGATGAGAGAGTGGGAACTTGGGCAACTGCCGCTGGGGGAGCTTTTAGCGCAGACGGGGCTTAAAGAAGCCACCTTTTATAGGCGTTTAAGGGAGCTTAGACTGACACTAAAAAATGTTTAAGTCAAGCAATCAAAAGGTGTACTTTGTGATTGTCCGCATTATTAATATGGGTTTATAGCATAAATTATTTTATTAGACAACCTTTTTTGGTTGAATAATTCAACTTTCTGAAGATTCGGCACATTTCTTGTTGGTGTGCCGAATTTTGTCATTATAAACATGTGTTTATCCATAACTATCAAAAAGTACACCTTTTGATAGTTGAGGGGTCATAAGCCGCTGCCTCCTCACCGAACCTTCAGAAGAACCTTTTTGATTAATCCGCACCTTTAAGGAAGAAGTATTTTGGATCACGCAAAAGTGGCGATTCTTCTCTGTGTGCGGAACGGGGAAGAGTTTATTCGCGAGCAGATGGATTCCTACTTTTCCCAGGAACACAGTAATTGGGAATTGTGGGTTTCGGACGATGGTTCGACCGATGCGACGCGGGCAATAGTCGGGGAATATGCCGGCCGGGGAAAACGAATAACGATACTCGACGGCCCGTGCCGCGGATTCGCGGAAAACTTTCTCTTTACCGCCCAGGCGGTGGAGACCGACGCCGACTACTTTGCCTGGTCCGATCAGGACGATATCTGGCTACCCGACAAACTGGCCCGGGCGGTCCGGTGCCTGGAGGAGATGAACCGCGAGCGGGCAACGCTCTACTTCGGCCGCACAACGGTGGTGGATCGCCACAATAAATTCATGTATCTCTCGCCCAAGTTCACCCGGCCGCCTGATTTCCAGAACGCCCTGTGCCAGAACATCGGCGCAGGCAACACCATGGTTTTCAACCGAAAAACCAGGGCTCTCCTTAGTTTCGGCGCCCTACCCCATGTTTACTACCACGACTGGTGGGCCTATATGCTAGTGGCTGGGTGCGGCGGCTCGCTTTGGTATGACCCGGAGCCCTGCCTGCGCTACCGCCAGCACGGCGCCAACCTGACAGGAACCAATATAGGTCTTGACCCCCGCCTGCAACGTTGCCGCCTTCTTTTCCAAGGCGCGATGCGGGAATGGAACAGGGCTAACATAGCCGCGCTTGAGGAGCGGAGAGACTTGCTTACACCCGAAAACAGGAAAGTTATAGATGAGTTCAGCAGGGCGATGAAGGCCGAATCGCTCTGGGAGCGTTTCTCCTGTTTCCGCCGGTCCGGTGCGTGCCGGCAGACGCTAGGGCACAATTTGGCTCTGTATGCAGCCCTTGGCTTGGGGAAATACCCATAAGGATTCCGTCATTTCAAGCATAGCAGCTAAACAATCTAGTGCTTCAATACGTGATATAGAGGAATATACATGACCCCAGGCCAAAACATTCTGTTCACCGGCAGCAGCGGCCTTTTGGGGACAGTGAGGCATGGTTCCCTTCAACGCAGGAATTTGATGCTTCCCGCTACGACAGCTTGGAGGTTTATGCCGCAGGCAAAGACATCCGGGCCGTTTTCCACGCCGCCGCCTTCACTTCCCCTCCGCGAAACGACCAAAACCCATGCGCGCCGTGGATACGAATATAATCAGCACGGCCAACGTGGTGAAATTTTGCGCCGCCCGGAAATGCCGGCTTGTATGCGTTCTCCATGTTGGCGTGCCCCGGCAAAGCGTCTAGAGTACTCCTTGTCCTGCGCCCAAGGGAAGGCTGTCAGCCGGCTTTCCGTCAATGATGTTTCTTTTACCGTTCCCCGCTACACCTTGCTGGATTGTTCCTGCTATGACGGCTTGTTCAAGGATAAAACCAGGTGCTGAAAGGTCTGGTGGAGAATCAGGCGGCGGCGAGGCAATTGACTATCAATGAAGATTATTTTATTGGCTGGAGTTTTTTTTGTTCAGGTTTGATTTACTTAATTTTGATTGCCAGTCAAGTGAAGGCGTCGGCTCTCTAGTTATAATTGAAGGACGTCAACTCATACCTTTCGAGGTCAAACGGGTCTATTTCATTGTCAATACTCCGTTTAATACCGTTCGAGGTCGGCATGCCCACAAGACTTTACGGCAAGTTATCTTCTGCCCTTCTGGTTCCTGTGATTTCACTTTGGACGATGGTTTTAACAAAACAGTCATCCGACTCAACGATTCTTCCAAGGGCTTATATATTAAAGCGGGGCTGTGGCGGGAGTTCACCAACTTTTCGCCCGATTGCGTGGTTATGGTCTTGGCTAGTGCTGAATATGACGAGGCGGAATATATCCGGGATTATGACGAATTTTTGCGCTTCATAGGCCTAGAGGGCGAAAATGGATAATTACGACAGGAGATCCCATATGGAAGTCGTACCCTATGAAGATGGTTATAAAGAAAAATGGGATAAATTTATTGAAATCAACGCCATAAACGGCACTTTTCTACAAAGCAGACGCTTTTTGAGTTATCACAAGCCGGGAAAGTTTAAAGATGCTTCCATTATAATTCAAAGCAACGCAACTGATGTTTATGCCATCATCCCGGCAAGCGAATGCGAATATGAGGGGAAAAAGGCGTTTATTTCGCATCCAGGCAGCACCTTTGGTGGTTTGGTGATCAACAAGTCCAGAAACAACCTTTCCGATTTTTCTCAAATCGTTGATTACTTTGACAATTACCTGAGAGAAAACCATTTTGAATATGCTCTTCTAAAATTTACGCCTGATTTATTTTCCCGGTGCGATAACACCCTGCTGGAGTATTTGATGAGGAACAGGGGTTATGAAAGTTATATCGAGTTGAGTACATATATTGACTACAGCGGCTATAACCGGCATGACATATTAAGTAATTTCAATTCGAATCGCAGAAAAATGATGCGAAGATTCGTTAGAAGCAATTATGATTTTAAAAAAATCGATTCGGATGAAGAGACTGGAACATTCTATACACTGCTGAAAGAAAATCTGCGCAAGCATGATGTTGAACCTGTACATACTCTTGATGAAATACTAAATTTTAAAAATTTTATTTTGACTGACATTGTGAATTTTTTTGGTCTCTACGAAAATGACAAAATGATCGCCGGAGCTATGACTTTTAATTTCGCTCAGCGAAATATATTGCATATACAATATAGTGCGGCCAAGCAAGATATGAAGGATAACTCCCCTATGTCTGTTTTATTTTACAACTTAATTGCCTATGGTTCAGATGCTAATTTCGGCTATTTATCCATGGGAGTCTCCACGGAGCAAAGGGGAAGCGTACTAAATTTTAATTTGGCACAAACGAAAGAATCATATGGAAGCAAATTTTCTCTTAACCGAACTTTTTACAGGAATCTGTTATGATGCAAGAGTTTGGCGGGTATTTACCATTGGAACTGACATCCAAAAAAGACAGGTTTCACGATTGTGAAATGGACAAGGCATTTTTGAATTGTGGACGAAGTGCGATATACTACGCCTTGTTGGATTCAAGCCCATCGTTAGTATATATTCCTCATTACAATTGCGACACTGTAAAAATACCCATTGAAATGCTGGGGATACCATATATATATTATTATTTGGATAATTCTTTCAAGCCAATCAATGTTAATCTTCAAGAAAATGAATATATCCTCTGGGTAAACTATTTTGGTATGGCCGACAGAGAAACCATCGACTCTATTTATGCTGGTTATAAAAATCTGTATATTGACAATACACAGGCTTTTTTTGAAGAACCTCGTCCAGATGCATATCATATTTATTCCGCGAGAAAATTTATCGGTGTGAGTGACGGAGCGTATTTAATCAAAGATCGTTTCAAAAAACCGGAGCATTGGCGACATTTGCCCGAGATAGGGTATTCATCTGAAAATATGCGACATTTGCTTGAAAGCATCGAATACGGAGTCAATATGGCATATCATATTCATTTGCGAAACGAAAAATATATTTTTTCAAAGCAGTTGAGTATGTCTATTTTGACTAAAAAAATTCTTTCATCGGTGGACTACGGTGAAATTAAAACAAAACGGTATGCGAATTTCAAGTATCTACATGACAGATTCAAAAATATGAATATGTTTGGCATAAAATACTTGTCCGATACAGCCATCGCCTATCCACTTTTGTTGTATGACGACAGCGCAAGAAATAAATTGGTCGATGACAAGATTTATGTTCCACAGTGGTGGAAACATGTATTGGACGAAACAACACCTGACAAAATAGAATATGTTATATCCAAATATCTATTGCCATTACCGATAGATCAACGATATGATTTGCATGACATGGAAACGATGTGTGGCAGGATTTTTACTTTGTTCAATATATGCCAGTGATAATATAAAAATATAATTATCTTAAGTATGTCAAGGAAGGCGATACTATGGAAATAATTTTTTCCGGCGGAAGCCATTATGGAGCTAACGCTCTTATTTCGTTATTTCCTCATTTCAACAAAATTTTCTTGTTAAAAAACAATCCTCCGGATATTTTAGATCTGAAACGGGAATCGGACGAAACGATTGATGATTTTTCCAGTAGCAACTGCCCATATGTTTTTTTGGGAGGACATGCACCTTTCATTACAAAAGAACAGCTTTCGCAAAAGACTTATATCAATGTGCACGGCTCTCTATTACCGAAATATAGAGGGATGCACCCTACCTTTTGGGCGATAATGAATGAGGAAAAAGAACTAGGGGTAACTTTCCATTTGGTGGATGAATATATGGATTCAGGAAATATATTAACTCAGTATTCATTCCCTTACAACGGTCAGCCTGTAACCGATATTAATAAAACTATAGGAGATATGATTCTTTTGCATGCCGGCAAAGATATATCCGCGTTTATGCAAGGAGAAATTATTCCTGAACCTCAGAAACATGAAACCGCGATTTTCAGTTGTAAGCGGAATTTGAATGACTGCCTAATAGATTTTTGCTGGAATAACAAGACCATAAATTTATTTTTTCAGGCTTTGACAACGCCATATCCTTTGCCTCGTATACGCTTAAAAAATATAACATATGAAGTGCTAGAATACGAACAAATCAAACAGCCGCATTTTTCGGCTGTTGGCCGTGTGCTTAATATTGATAAACGTGGGATATGGATTCGGACTTCGGAAGGATTTCTTATTGTTTCTCGTGTCAGGGAGGTTGAAACCAATTTGATTTTAGATCCTCGGACGCTTGTAAAAATCGGCTATCGTGTCTTTCCGAACGACTCTAGGTAACTACTGAATGGTCCATTTTCTGGATATTCAAAAAATTAATGCACGTTTCAGACCCCAACTGGAAGAAGACTTCCGGAGGATATTGGATTCTGGTTGGTATATTCTCGGTCGGGAAGTAGAAATTTTTGAAGCTGAATTCGCGAAATATTGCGGAGTTCAATTTGCCATCGGCGTGGCCAACGGTTTGGATGCCCTGAAACTGATTATTCAGGCTTACGGTTTCGGCCCGGGCGATGAAATAATTGTGCCGGCCAACACCTATATCGCCAGTATCCTGGCTGTCAGCCAGAACGGGGCTACCCCGGCTCTAGTCGAGCCGGACCTGGAAACTTTCAATTTGGACCCAACCCTCATCGAAGAAAAAATAACGTCCCGGACTAAAGCCATAATGGTTGTGCATCTTTATGGACAGGCCACATATTTAAATGAAATCACGGCCATTGCCCACAGGCATAATCTAAAAATAATTGAAGATGCAGCCCAGGCCCACGGCGCGGTTTACAATGGCCGCCGGGTCGGCAATCTAGGAGACGCGGCTGGGTTTTCATTTTATCCCACCAAGAATTTAGGCGCTCTAGGTGACGGCGGGGCCGTGACCACCAATGACCCGGAACTGGCTGAAAAAATTAGAGCCTTAAGGAACTACGGTTCTTTGGAGAAATATGTCCATCTCTACCCAGGAGGCAATTCCCGCTTGGATGAACTCCAGGCCGCCTTGCTCTCGGTCAAATTGAAACACTTGGATGAAGATAATGCCAAACGGCGGTCCCTAGCCACCTTTTACCATCGCAATATCCATAATGAATTTGTAATCTTGCCTAATGTCCCAGATGAAACCACTCATGTCTGGCATCTTTTCGTTATTAGAACTCCTCGTCGCGACGACTTGCAACAGCATTTATTATCACGGCATATAGAAACCATGATTCACTACCCTGTGCCGCCGCACCGACAAGCCGCCTATCCAGAGTGGGCAGACACAAATCTGCCTTTAACTGAAAAAATATCACGTGAAGTTCTGTCTCTACCCATCAGCCCGGTGCTGACCAAGGCAGAAGCTGTGCGAGTTTGTGAGGCAGTCAATGAGTGGCAATGACTTGGTCTCTATAGTCATGCCGGCTTACAACCATGCCCGTTTCATAGAGGAAGCCGTCCAGTCCGTCATAGACCAGACCTATAAAAATATTGAGTTTTTAGTTATTGATGACGGTTCCAGCGACTCCACTTTTGAACTGTTGCAGAAAATGCGGCCAGCTTGCGAAAAGCGATTCGTGCGCATGGTCATGGAACGGCAACCCAATCAAGGCACTGCCTTGACTTTAAAACACCTTTTCAGCCAGGTCAAAGGTAGATTTTTGACTTCTTTGGCTTCAGATGATGTTCTGCATAGTGATTTTGTGCAGATTTGCTATGATTTTTTGTCCAAAAACAATGATTATGGTGCGGTTAATGTTGAAAGTGACCTTATTGATGAACAGTCACGGACAATATACTGGAATAGGTATTTTAAAAGTGTATCTTCAATGGAGGCTGTTTATCATACCTTTGGGGATTTTTTGAGGCATATCCACCAACATATAGATTTTAAATCAGATGAATTTGGGCGCTATGAAAGTCTTCTGAGAAGTAATCATATTCAACATGGTTTATTATCTCGGCGGGGATTATTTGAGCAGGCGGATTGTTTTACTGAAAAAGCGCCGCTGGAAGATTGGTTCATGGTTTTACAGATAGCCAAACAGACCAAAATAAGGTTTATTGAGACTCCACCCTTATATCATTATCGATGGCATGGTCACAATGCAATCAAACAACATGATTTAATGAGGAATTTTGCGGAACGCACTTTGCGTCATGAAGCCCAATTGGTTGCCGCCTCTGGAGACCTGAATTTGCAAAAGAGATTCCAGAGCGCTTTCCCCTATGACCGGTTCTTTTTCAAATCTTCCTGGCTTGATATTTTTAGGCGGCATACGCTGGAGGGGGCAAAAATTACAGTCAAGGTTTTGGGGATGCCCGCTTTGGTTATCCCGGAAAGCTTGATCACCTGGGTGAAGAAGGTTTTATTATCTTAGGCTTCTTCGGATTAAGACGCCAAACGAAATGAACAATATCTTGAGGATATGAAATAGGATCAGAACTTAGACATATGACTGGAAAAATAATGGATAAGTTACACTATTTACGTTGGAACCAATTCCATTGGGCCGCCTTGACGTTTAGCGTGGTGCTCGCCGCCAAACCCATGACGATTTTTCTTAATTCCAGCCAAGAATTCAGCCTCTCTCTTTCTCAGGCTGCTATCTGGGCGGGGTTGATACTACTTAAACTGGTGGCCGTGCTCTATCTGGCTGGTCTAATTTTCAACCTAGTTAGAAAAATCGAAATCTGGTCATCTCTCTTGCTGGCTCTGACTGTGGCTCTTTGGTTGCAAGGTTATTTATTTTTATGGAATTACGGTCAATTAGATGGCCGCCCCTTTTCTTACGACGCTCATGATCTCCATGGCCTTCTGGAATTTGCCGTTTGGGCGGTAATTTTCGGCGGGGCCGTTTGGAAATGCAAGATATTATCCGGCTGGGGTTCTAGAATATTTATTTTCATCAGTGTTACTTTGGCCCTGAATATGGGCCATATCTATACTCAAATGCCACCGGTGAAATCTAGGAATGAGAGATATGCCGTTTCTGACGAACATTATGATACTTTCAGCAAAAAGTGCAACGTCATCATTTTGACTATCGACTCAGCTAGAGGCGATATTTTTGAGGAAATATTCAGCGGACTGAATGAGGAAGATAAAGCTCTCTTTGACGGTTTCACTTTTTTTCAAAATACGGTGGGAACTTTTTTATCAACCGTCTATGCTGTTCCGGGAATTCTTACCAGCCGTCATTATGATTGTAAAGTTCCGCTGGAAAGATTTTATCAAGAAGTTTATACATCACCGTCATCAATCCCTTGGCGTTTGAAACAGGCCGGCTTCGTCTCTGAAATTTACCCTTACCCAATTAACGCTAATTACGTTTATTTATCACCCCAAACTGCCGATAATCTTAAGTCTATGAAATATTCTCCTGCATCGCCTGCGGATCGCCAGGATTGGAGGAAAATCCGCGTGGTGGCAGCCTTCAATTTCTCTCCGCATTTCTTTAAAAAAAGATACTTTGATGCCTCAGCCATGTTTTTTGGATCCATTTCACCACCATTGGTCCCCACTAACAATCAAAGAAAATCACGAAAAATTGAGATTCAAAAGTTTTTCGAAACTCATATAGCCACTACACATAGACAAATTGAAAAATTGGGCTCAGACATACGGTTAATTGACCAGCCAATGTTCAAGTATCTGCATTTTCATGGCAGCCATTTTCCATTTATACATGATGAAAACTTTATGATTGAGTTGATGCCATCTAATTTGGATTCTTATAAACGTCAATATAAAGGTTCTTTGCTGTTGACCATTAAGTCTTTGATTGGATCCCTCCAAAGGCAAGGCGTATATAATGAAACTATGCTGGTGGTTCTTGGCGATCATGGCCTTTTTGTCCCCTCCATTGACCCTACTCGTTCAAAAATCAGCACTGAATTTAATATGGAGGCAGTGGATATGCGCCTCATAGATGGCTTCAGGCCCCTGCTTTTGGTCAAACCCTTTCAGAAAGCCCAGCCAGACCATGCCCGCCTGGAGCCGCTCAAGACCTCGGCAGCCCCGGTGTCTTTATCAGATGTGCCGGCCACGGTTTTTGAAGCGCTGGGTATTCAGGCTGAGACCCAAGGGCGTTCAGTGTTTGAGGTTCGGGATGAAGAAGACAGACCTCGTCAAATTTGGGTACCTTCTAGTACATCGTCTAATCCATCACGTTTTTTTGAATTTGAAGTCAACGGTCATGTCTCTGACCTTGGCGCTTGGAAACCCTCCCTGAAAATCTGCCGTAAAGACTTAGGAATTATTGAATCCCCCCCCCTTCAATATGTGAAGGAATATAAATTGTATATGGTTCCGTTCGTAGAATTTATAGGTTCGGAGGCTATGTTTTTATTTGAAGGCCACCAGGATCAACAGCCTTGATTGGAACCGGTAATGAATAATGGGTCAGTTCTAAAACGACTGTAGATGACAAGATATAAAACTCTTGTTTTTTGAAGGAGTGATTTATGGAACTCTACGAAAGAGTTGACGCGGTGATAAGAAGAATGGCCAGATCTAGGACTCATTTGGCCAAACAGTTAAATATTAAGCAGACTACCTTCAACAGTTGGTTTTCCCGCGACCGGCAGGAATATTTATTGCCTGTCTTATTCAAAATACTGGCATTTTATCCCCATATATCCAGAGAATGGCTGTTCTTCGGTGAAGGCGAAATGGTGAAAACTGAGTTGGAGGGACCGCCCGTGAGCCAGCGCCGAGAAAAAGAGCTTCTACTGAAAATTGAACAGTTGAGTAGCCTTTTAATCAAGATGGAGAACCAGGTGGCGGTCAGATAAAACCACAAAGCCAAATTCAAGGCCTATAGCATGGTGCTGTTTCAACCCAACCGTGCCAGAAGAAAAAATCTCTATGATTGATTCACGTTATTTTTTGGAAATATTGGTTCATAAGGGGGCAGGATTGATCACCGGAGTGCCTGATTCCCTGTTGGCCGGTTTTTGTGCTGTTCTGTCGGAATCGGAGCGTCACTTGCCATCTCCCAACGAAGGGAGTGCTGTGGCTTTGGCTGCCGGGCATTATTTGGCCGCTGGCCAGCCGGCTGTAGTGTATATGCAAAATTCCGGCTTGGGCAATGCGATCAATCCGTTGGTCTCGCTGGCTGATCCAGAAATTTACGCCATACCGATGTTGCTGATTATCGGCTGGCGGGGAGAGCCCGATATTCAAGATGAACCGCAACATATCAAACAAGGGCGGGTGACCGCGGCTATATTAGAGGTTCTGGAGATACCTTATCGTATTGTAGGGCCTGAGTCGAACCCTGAAAAGGAGATAGACCAGATATGGGAGACCATGCAAGGCCGCTCAGGGCCGACTGCGCTCTTGATTCGAAAAGGAACATTCCAAGCAATGGATAATCTTGAAGGCAACCGGAGCCACAATTATGATTTGTCATTGATGACTCGAGAAAAGGCTATCGAGCACATCCTGGAACAACTTTCGTCGAACGATGTGATCATTTCGACCACTGGTCGGGTCAGCCGGGAATTGTGGGAGTTGAAATTGAAGCGTGGTGAATATTGTGCGGACTTTTTGACGATTGGCAGTATGGGGCACACCTCTGCCATTGCTTTAGCTGCTGCCCGGGCTCGGCCGGACAAGCGCTTCATCTGCCTGGATGGCGATGGAGCTTTACTGATGCATATGGGTATGCTGGGTTTGGCCGGCTCTTCGGGATTAGCGAATTTTTGGCATATCCTCCTTAACAATTTTTGCCATGAGTCGGTGGGCGGACAGCCAGTTTGTGCCCTAGGTTTAGATTTCGCTCTCTTGGCTCGAAACTGCGGATATGCCTCAGCCCGGCGGCTGACCCGCCAGAAGGAAATCGCCAAAGTTTTTATAAGCCTGAGAGAGATGAACGGACCACATTTTTGTGAAATACTTGTAGCCCCCACCTCGCGGCCTGACTTGGGCCGGCCCGGCATGACTCCGGGAGAAAACAAGATGCGGTTCATGAAAAGAATGGCGGAGGCTTTATGAAAACAGTTTATGTTGGAATGTCCGCTGATTTGATTCACCCTGGTCATTTGAACATTATAAATGAGGCGGCCAAGCTCGGTGAAGTGGTGATAGGCTTATTGACGGACGAGGCTATAGCTTCCTATAAGCGGTTGCCCTATATGACGTATGAGGAGCGATGTGTCGTGGTGAGCGCCCTGAAGGGGGTCAGCCGTACTGAACCTCAGACCACTTTGGACTATACAGCCAACCTTAGAGCTTTGAAGCCGGATTATGTTGTTCATGGCGACGACTGGCGGGACGGAGTTCAAAGCCAAACCAGGCGTAAAGTCATTGAAACTCTCGCCGAATGGGGCGGGCAACTGGTGGAAGTGCCTTATACCAGAGGGATCTCTTCCACGAGGCTGAATCAATCTTTAAAAAAAGTGGGGGTCTTGCCGGAACGCCGGTTGTCCTCGTTGCGTCGCCTTTTAGCGGCCAAACCCCTGTTGCGTTTTATGGAGGTTCATAATGGTTTGACCGGTTCTCTCGTAGAGAATACCCATGTTAAAACTGACTATGGTCTGCGGGAATTCGACGGACTGTGGAGTAGCAGTTTGATTGACTCCACTGCCCGGGCTAAGCCTGATATAGAGCTGGTGGATATTTCATCTCGGGTTCATAGTGTGGAGGAAATATTTGAAGTTACCACTAAACCGCTTATTTTTGACGGGGATACCGGAGGTCTGGCCGAACACTTCACGTTCACGGTCAAAACATTGGAACGTTTGGGCGTTTCGGCAATCATCATAGAAGACAAAACAGGGCTGAAAAAGAATTCTCTTTTGGGAACTGATGTCCCTCAACATCAAGAACAGGTGGAACTATTCTGCCATAAAATAAGTTGCGGTAAAAAAGCTCAAATATCAGTTGATTTTATGATCATCGCTCGAATTGAGAGCCTTGTTCTTGGCCGCGGAGTAACAGAGGCTCTGGTTCGGGCTGAAAATTACATCAAATCCGGGGCGGATGCCATCATGATCCATTCCAGGCAAAAAGATCCAGGTGAGATAGCCGAATTCTGCAATGGCTACAACCGTCTGCCCGACAGGCGCCCCTTAGTGGCCATACCCACGAGTTACAATCAAGCTACAGAAGACGAACTTGAGGAAATGGGTGTTAATATCATCATTTACGCCAACCATCTCCTTCGCAGCGCCTATCCAGCTATGAAGCGGGCAGCGGAATCCATTCTTCGTCATGGGCGGGCTTGGGAAGTTGAGGCTGACTTGATGACCATAGATGAAATTTTAAATTTGATACCCGGCACACGGTGACTTTTATGTTCGAGAAGTGGATTCATCGCCAGCCGGTGGAAATTCAGGCTGGCCCTAATGCTTCCGCTGGGCTGGAGAATTATATTGACGGCCGTAAGGTTCTGCTGGTGACCACGGAAGGGCTGATCCGTCGAGGTGCGGTCGAGCGTCTGCTGGCCGCTTTGCCGGTAGCTGATTGGCTGACCTGCCCTGTTCCGCCAAATCCGGAACTGGATTATTTAGATGCCGCCGCACGGTTGTTTCGAGAAAAGGAGGTTGGAGTAGTAGTCGCCTTTGGCGGAGGCAGCGCTATGGATAGCGCCAAAGCTTTTGCCGCCGCCTTGGCCGGCGAAGTCGGCTGGACTCTTGAGCGCCATTTAAATCAAAAACCTGGTCCCCCGCCATTGACCGCGGCTCTGCCGATTTATTGTCTGCCCACTACCGCCGGCACAGGAGCCGAGGTTACTCCCTTCGCCACCATCTGGGATATGAAGCGGCGGAAGAAGCTCTCTTTGGACGATCAATGTTTGTACCCCCGGGCGGCTTTTCTGGAGCCTGAATGGACCATATCTTTACCTGAATCGGAGACTAGGTGGGGAGGGTTGGACGCCATTTCCCACGCCCTCGAAAGTCTTTGGAGCCGTCGAGCCTCTCCGGTCAGCTTGGCTTGGGCCAGAGAAGCTCTAGCTCTGGTTTTGGAGGCGTTGCCGCAAGCCTTGGTGGCTCCCGACAATTTGACGGCACGAGCCAGTTTGCAGCAAAGCAGCCTTCTGGCCGGCCTAGCCATAAGCCAGAATAGAACCGCCTTGGCTCATGCGGTCTCCTATCCTTTGACCGTCCATTTCGGTATGCCCCATGGATTGGCTTGCTCTTTTACCTTGTCTGCGCTGGTGGATTTGGTGACCGAAAATGAAGCCTGGATTCGGCCTGGGGATGCCGCTTTAGCCGCCCGGGCGGTGGAATTGCTTGAGGGGCAGAATTTGGCCGGCTGGCTGTCGGCCTACGTCACTCAGAAAGAGGTGATGGATTTGTGGGCCGAAATGTTCACCCCGGGCCGGGCGGATAATTTCAGGGTGCAGATGACGAAAACCTCTTTGAAGAGCGTCTTGCAAAAATCAGTAAATTACAACGGTTCATTTACGAACTGCACAGTTTGGAGATAGCAATGCGTAAGCTGGTAAAACGATCTGTCTTTCTAATCACCACCTTATTGCTGGCGTTGCCTACGCCGGCCTATGCCTATCTGGATCCGGGCACGGGCAGTCTAATAATCTATGTGGTCATAAGCTTGATTACCACCATCTTGTATTTCTGCAAAAATATACTCTACGGCTTACGCGCCAGACTATGGGACGCTGCCAGACAACTGCGCCGTCCGGAGCCGCCAGATGATTTGGTAATTTTCACTGAAGGCAAAATCTACTGGCCCAGCTTCAAACCCGTTGTGGAAGCCTTATTGGCCCGGGGCTTCCCATTCTGTTACCTGAGCATGGACTTGGAAGACCCCGGCCTGACTGTAAAGCACGACCTTATGCACTCGCGCTACATCGGCCAAGGGTCGGCGGCCTTTGCCCGGGTCGCCGCTGCGCGCTGTCTAGTCATGCTGGAAACCACGCCCAATATCGGCACTCCTGGCTACCCTCTGCCCTTGCCCCGTCATGTCAAGTGTCTGGCCCATGTGTTTCATGGGGTGAACGGGGTCGCCATGTATCACAAAAACGCTCTTGACACCTGCCACGCCGTGCTCCTTAAGGGCGATGAAGACCATGTGCTTATCCGTCGGCTGGAAGAAAAACGTGGCCTGCCAGCCAAAGAATGCGTGTCCGCCGGCTTGCCCTACCTGGATACTCTGGTTCACTCCGTGCAACCCCGACAAAACCTGGCTGAACCACCATGTATTCTGGTGGCGCCGTCCTGGGGTGAAAAAAACAGTCTGATCCATTATGGCACTTATTTTTTGAATTGGCTCTTGGAGGCGGGCTATCAGGTCATTGTCCGACCTCATCCGTTTTCCCTGAAAGTTGAAGCCTCGTTTGTGGAATCGCTGAGCGACTTTCTTGCGCCGCATGCCCTAGCTAGTCTTGACCTTGAGATTGACGGCTCCGTTTCGTTGAATCGGGCGGATCTCATGATCTCTGATAAGTCAGGCGTCCGTTTTGATTTTGCCTTTCTCCGCGAACGTCCGGTGATTACCCTAAACATGCCAACACAAAATCAGCGTCATTTCGAAATCGATGAACTGGATAATGTATGGGAAGACCACACGGAAGCGGAACTAGGGTTAGTCCTATCTGAAGAACGCTTTCGAGGCTTGGATGCCTCCGCCTTTCTGGCCTTGGTGAAGGAGACCATGGGTATGGAGCTTTCGCGCCTCGCGGCCATCCGGGATAAGACCATTGTCAATTTCGGCCGTTCAGGTGAATTCATCGCCGACTGGGCTATAAATAAATGCCGGGCTCTGACATCATCTGGGCTTTAAGGAGAAGCCATCCCATTTATGGCCACTGTCAACATCTTTACTGTGTTAACCACTAGCGGATTTATCTGTAGAGAGAAACTACAAGGCTATCTTATCGGGCCTTTCTGTTTCTGGCCCTACTTTATTCCGTGTCCTCCTGCCCGTTTCCTGCCCTGTCCGTCAATACGCTGTGGCGGGCCACCAGCCTAGTAAAAGTTTGTACACGCTGCTTGTCTGGAGGAATAAATATGCCCAAAAATATTTTTGAAGAAATAGTAGAGTCTCCGGCTTCGACATTGTCTTTGGCCGTAATTGCTCCATGTTTGTTTGTATGGAGCATAAACTGGTATACTTATCCATGGAGGGCGTTAGGCGTTTGTTTTGCTTTGGTGCTGCTCTTGGCTGTTTTTATACATGTTATTTTTTATCTTCTACGTAAAACCCAAATTACATTATCTCGTCGAATTACAATAATTAGAGATATTGCTATTTCTATTGTTGTCACGTTAACAATTATTCTGTTTATGAGTAACACAGTATATGGAGTGACTCACCGTGTGGAATACATGCTGGCGGTCAGACTAATTTTAATAGCAACGACAATTGTCACTATATTAACCATAAAGTTTAAACCGATCAACATTTTTCTGGCAATTTTGTCATTATTGTGCTTTGTTATGGGGGTCAGTAGTGTCATAACGGATTTGCATATCCAGCTAGGCCGTGAACTGAAGATCTATAACTATTCCTTGAAACGTACACCTAATATCTACCTTTATATTTTGGAATCGTATCATAATCTTTCAACCATGCGTCAAGTCTATAATATTGATACATCAAATTTGGAAGACTTTTTGGATAAAAACAATTTCATCATTTATGAAGATGCGCTATCCAACAGTGATTTCACGACATTGTCGTTAGCGGACATTTTTTCAATGCAACTTGATTCCGTGCAATCAAGAGGAAATCATAGCGCCGCAACAACATTTGAGATTATGATGGGTGGAGGTTATGGAAATAATTTGTTGATGAATCTTAAAAATAACGGTTACCAAACAGAATATACCCATCTAGGCTTAGGTTATACTTTTGGTTTTAAAGGACAATATCTTGATAAAAATAACCTGAATCCAATATGTGTCTTATTAAGACCTTTTACTGACATGAATATGCGATTCAAAAAATTTTTGTCTTGCGAGTTGCCGATAGATCAAGCAGTTATCCAATCTATTGATGAAAAATCCGAAATAAAAATACCATTGTTTCGTTTTTTTAAAGGGGGAGCAATCCATACATCATTAATAGAATATACATGGCGAGATGCTGATTGGTGGGTAGCCAGCAGGCAATATCAAAACGCTGTTGAAAGAAGCAATAAAGAGCTAATGAAAATCGTTGAGCATATCTTAAAACGCGACCCTGGATCAATTATAGTCATGCTTGGGGATCATGGAAGTGGGCGGTTAAGACATTTGTGGGGCAATGAGAGAACATTTGAAAAACTCGAACAAAAAGTCTATGCAAATGGAGAAACTCTGGATTCTTTGGTACAAGATATGTTTGGAATTTTTATGGCTGTTAGAATGCCGGATGGACGAGAAGATATCTCAAATGGATACCATATGAGTCCCGTAAATTTGTTCAGAAATATTTTCTATTCATTAAGTGATAACGATATTGATATTCTTAATGATAGTGTGCCATCAGATTCAAAATATCATCGCACTGGCTGCACTATAGCCCGAGGCGGTAAAATCTTATTTGACGGTCTCATTTGCCCTTGAAATATGGCAAATATATGTAGGTAGCTAAACCAAATATTTTGGGTGCCAAGAAATAGTTAAAAACGCTAGGAGATGAGATATATGTTTCAGTGTGTTAAAGCTATTAAAAACAATCTTGAAATAATTGCTGTCTCCGTCTCAACCATTCTAGCTTATTTATTCAATGAGGTCGCAAATGTTATTTCAGCACTGATTTTGATCGGTTGTGGAATCAGCCTTTTTTTCTATTGTTACCACAAAGAGAAAAATCTGTTCTCATTTTCCGGATTGATGTGCGCGGGGTTCTTGTGCCCAATGGGGCTCGCGCTCTTTCGGCTGTCGGGCTATCAGATCACCTGGCAAAACAACACTTGGCTTTGCTTTTGGCTGGCCCCCAGTTGCTTTTTATTTGGCCGCAAATATGCCCCTTCCCTTTTGGCGTGGGTTGACCAACATTTGCATGGTCGAGTCTTAATCGAGCGCCCTGAGCGGAGGCCTCGTTTGCTGTTCGTTTCCGGTATCTGTGTATTCGCCGTGGCCATGGCGACTATGCTCATTAAATGGCATGCGGCCGGCTTCCTGCCGCTTTTTGCTGGCAGATATACCGCCTACGTCGAATATCTGACAAGCGAAGGTTATTCCGCGCCTGCCAGTCTTAGCTCCATCTTCCTGCTGTCAACGCTTTACAATTTGTTCCTGGCCAATGCCTGGCTTTTGTACCCGCTTTGGTTAGTACCATCTATCATGGTGATTTACTGCCTGAAAGTCAAATTACCCATGAGGGTCGTTTGCGGATCCATTTGCCTGATCGGGATACTCATCACTATGGTGGTCCTTTCCCGAGATCTATACATCAAGACGATGGTCTGCCTGACGGTCACTACATATTTTTGCATGAACAGGGGAAAACTTATCGCGGTTCTGATACTTTTGACCGCCACTCTTGCGGGCTTTTATATGATGACCAATGCCCGCATTACTACCAATGAAAGTCTCAACAGAGCGTTTGAAATCAACCAGGAGAGTACCAGCCGGAAGAGTAAAACGGAGAGTCGCCTCAAAATAACCAGAGAGAGCGCCGAGGGGGGCAAGGCGAGCGCCGAGAGGGGCAAGGCGAGCGCCGAGAGGGGCAGCACCAACGATTCAAGAGCAGGCGTTACTGTCGTCAATAAAAACCTCCCCTCCATCGTTGTCTGGATTTATGGCTATTTTACCTGCGGCTACGACAATTTCGATTACCTGGTGGAAATTAACGACCACCTATATTATGGTTTGGCGCAGCTTCGCTCTCTCTTCATCGTTCTTCGGATGAAAGATAGGCATAATGATGCTATGGGAGCGATTGCCAAGACTAATGATTATAACGTGATTCCAACAATCACGGTCCATACGTTTTTAAAGGAGCCATATTTGGATTTCGGTATTCCGGGCGTGGCCTTATCCATGTTTTTCTGGGGGCTAATATTCGGTGCAGTGGAGTCGTTTTATCTACGATTTAAAGGCAAACTGTCTCTGCTATGCTACGCCGCGTTTGCGCACCATCTGATCTTTATTTGCCTTGTGAATTGGATGCTTCACACTTCGTACCTGTTCTCCATAGCACTACTCTGTGTCCTCTTCTTCCTCATCTACGATTTTGGAAAAAATAAAACATGGGATACTTGAAATTTACTGAAAGCGCGACCATCGGAAGATTTTATGCCCAAATCAACCCTTTGCCGGGCAAAATGCCCATTTATTACCTGACGTGTACAGATTTCAGCTATGAGTAAAAATAGAGGCAAGTTGTTTGTCGAAAACTTCATAATCTTCGGGCTGGGGAGCGTGATCAGCCGGATAATTCCCTACCTTATGCTGCCTCTAATCGTCAGCATCTTCCCAGACTCCTCTTATATGGGTATTAACGACACATTGACGGTTTTCGTTGTCTTTGGCACCAACATCGCCGTGATGGGCATATACGATGTTATGTATAGACTGTTTTTCGAAAAGGAGGATCTCGGCTATCAAACCGACGTAACATCCACATCGCTCTTCATCGTAACACTCTCCAGCCTACTCTTCTTCGGCCTGGTGATGCTCTTTCGCGGAGGGCTTGCGAAACTCTTCTTCGAAAACCATAACTATGCGTGGCTTGTCCAGCTCGGGGGAGGCACAATCATGTTCTCCTCGCTGAATATCATCCTCTCCGCTCCTACCCGTATGCAAAACAAGCGCAAACTCTACATCTTCATCAATACGCTTGCTCCGCTTATCAGCTACGGTATCTCAATCCCGATGCTGCTTTCAGGGCAGTATATATTAGCGCTACCGCTGGCGGCCATGATCACGGCTTTTTTGAGTTGCGCCGTCTATCTTTTCCTCAACAAGTCCTATTTCAGGCGGTGTCAGATCAAAATGAACCTGCTCGTGAACATGCTGAGAATTGCAGTGCCGATCATACCCAGTTTCATATTCTACTGGGTGCTCTCATCCATCGACCGCATCATGATCACGAATATGATCGGACTCTCGCAAACTGGCGTCTATGCTTTCACCGCAAATCTGGCTAAAGTGAGCATGATCATCTATTTTGCATTTTCGGGCGGATTTCAATATTTTGCATTTTCCACTATGAAGGACCAGGATCATATGGAGCTAATCAGCCGCGTATTAGATTATTTATGCGGTTTATCATGCTTCGTTCTATGCGTGGTCATCCCGTTACCTAAGCTAGTCTTCGCTAGCTTCTTCCCGATTGAATACTATCAAGGATGGGCGATATTCCCTTTGCTTTTCGCGTGTCCTCTGGTTTTGATGCTGTTTCAGACCATTTCCACTCAGTTTCTTGTGGTCAAAAAAAGCTGGCCTTCCTCTATCATCCTAGCCTTTGGTGCGTCCCTCACGATTACCCTGAACTTTTTGCTGATTCGGTTCATGGGAGTCAAAGGTGCGGCCATCGGGACATTTTCTGGCTATGTTTTTTCGGTTGTTATGGCTGCAATCGTGCTAATGAAGATGAAACTCATCCGTATTCAGCTCCGCCTGGCTTTATCCGCAGTTTTGGCAATCGTGGGCTTACTCACGCACATGGCCGAGCTGCCAGATTATTTCATATATCCATTCTGCGGAATAAGCCTTTTGGTTATCGCGCATTTATATTTCCAAGACGCATTGAACGTCTTGAAAAATTTTTATAGTCAAAAATCAGCTTAACACAGAGCAAAACGGCCGTTTTTGCGGTGGACTCTGATCCTATCACCTCAAACCAGCAACGACAGGGGCGGTATAGCCTCAAAAATCGACAAATGAGGTCTATTTAGTATGGTCTTCGCCTCACTGGCGTTCATTTTCGTAATCCTGCCTCTATTTTTGGCCGGGGACTTCGCGGTGCGCCCGGCCAAGGCAGGAGCTTGGCGCAACATCTGGCTGGTGGCCGTCAGCCTGCTTTTTTACCTGTGGGGTGAGGTGGCTAATGTATTTCTGTTGCTGGCTTTGGGGGTTATAAATTACTGGGCGGGTCGATATCTACCTAAGAGCCGACGGCCACGTCTCTGGCTGGCCGTGTTCATCACGGTCAACCTGTCGGTGTTGCTTGGCTTCAAGTATCTCGGCTGGCTGGCCGTACTTTTGAACCTGTATCTGCCGAGTGGAACTCTGTCTCTGCCATTGGGCATCAGTTTTTTTACCTTTCACGCCATCAGTTATCTGGTCGATATTTATCGACGGCAAATCATCCCGGCCGAAACAATGCTTGATTTTCTCACCTACTTCTGCATGTTCCCGCACTTGGTTGCTGGTCCTATCGTGCGGTATGCCCAGGTGTGCAACGACCTTGCTCGGCGCGGACCGGACCGGGGATTGTTTTCATTCGGCCTCTATCGGTTCCTGCTCGGGTTAAACAAAAAAGTTCTCATTGCCAACTCGGTGGCGGTGATGGCTGATTCCGCCTTTATCCTTTCACGGTTCGGTCATTTGCAGTCACCGGACGCCTGGCTGGGCCTTCTGGCCTACGCCATACAAATTTATTTTGATTTTTCCGGATACTCCGATATGGCCATCGGTTTAGCCGCCATGGCCGGATTCCGCTTTGAAGAAAACTTCAACCGCCCGTATTCCAGCGCCAGCCTGCGGGAATTTTGGCGGCGTTGGCACATCTCTCTGTCAAGCTGGCTACGTGACTACCTCTATCTGCCTTTAGGAGGCGGTCAGGGAACGAGGCTAACCATTGGGCGAAATCTATTGCTGGTCTTTTTTCTGTGCGGCCTGTGGCACGGAGCAGACACGACTTTCATCGTCTGGGGGTTATGGCATGGCCTTTTCCTCTTGATTGAACGATGGCGGCCTTGGGGCGGGCACCTTACGAAAGTGCCGGCCTGGCTAGCCCGGGCCTATGTCTGGCTGGTGATCCTGATAGGCTGGGTTTTCTTTCGGGCGGAAAGCCTGTCTGCCGCCTTCGCCTACTTTGAGGCCATGTTCGCTTTTTCTCTGACCCCGGTCACGCTCGCCTACTATTGGGCTTCCTTGATGGCCCTGACGGCCGGGATGTTTTTGTGCTTGTTGCCGGATAAATATTTACCAGCGCCCACCAGCCGCCAGCCCGGCGCCTATCCGGCCGGTCTTTACGGATTGCAGGCGGTATTAGCCGTTGTTTCAATCGCCTTTCTGTTAACGGGGGCGCGGAATCCTTTCATCTATTTCAATTTTTAGGCCGCCATGAGCAAATTTTTTCTATCCATCCTGCTGACAGTGATTATTCTGATCACGCCGCTGACCGTGTTCATCGCGCCAGAGGCCGGTTATCTGGCCGATGAACGCCGGCGGCCGGCTACATTCCCAGTATTGCCTCCCAAATTAAGGGTCAGGGCGGTCAGGGAGTTTTTTAGGGGAGTTGAGGCTTTTTTTGCGGATCGTTTCCCAGGGCGAAACATCTTCCTGGCCTTGGCTGCGGACTTACGTGAAGCTTCGGGATTTACGGAACTTGACAAATGCTACCCGGGCCTGGATAACTGGTTGTTTTTGGGTGATAAATACAGCCAAAGTGTAAGCAAGCTCCGGGGCGGCGTGTTTCTTTCATCCGTTGATTTGAAGCGGCAAATCATTCGTTATAAAAAGATGGCCGAGGTGGCCCGCGCCGTTGGCGCGGAATTCGCCATCTTCATCGGCCCCAATAAATCCAGCGTTTACCCGGAATACCTACCTTCAGTCGTCATTCCCGCCCCGGAACGCTTTATAACTCCGCTCTTGGTTTCGCTCCAGCGAGCGGGCCTTCAGGTCTATGACCCGACTGATCGACTTAAGCAATTGAAAAACAAAGGATTGCTCTATTACCGGACCGACACACATTGGAACGCCTTGGGGGCTTATGAAGCTTTCGAGGGGTTCCGAATCTATATGGGTCTGCCACCCTTGCCACCGCTCACGCTGACCGAGTCTCCGGATACCATGGCCGGAGACTTGATTGGAATAGGTGGTTACTACAATTTCCCTTTGAGTCCGGGGGACAAATTTAACCTTAATTGGCACACCCCGCCGGAATGGCGGGAAGAAAATGGCCGGTATCTCAACGCCCGGGCAACCACCGACAAGTCTGTCTGGCTGTTCCGAGATTCATTCTCCGATGCGTTAATGCCGTATCTGGCGGCAACTTTCAAAGAAATAAAGCTTTTTTGGGCTTGGTGGGAAGATATTGAAGCAATACTCGATGCTCATGAGACCAAGCCGGATTTGATTATATTGGAAAGGGTAGAAAATGGTTTTGGAGATTATTGACCCGGCTCATAGCCGGAAAGGGATAACATAAAAACTCTCATTCAGACTGGTACATAATTTGGGAGCTTGACATAGTTTATAGGCCTAGGCACTATCATTCCACTTGGCACCACTTTTGGTGGCCGGTCAGAGGAAATTAATATGTTTTCTGAAATAAATAAGTCTAAACTGATGCTGATGACAAGCGTGTGTTTGAGTCTATCTTATGCAGCCGTTATAGCTTTATTATTACAACGAATTAGTGGACAGAAAATTCTGGAATTTTGGCTGCCTTTTTTCAGTTATTCTCTACTAATGGGTACTGTAGCTGCTCTATATCTTTTCCGCTCTAAAGCAGTTTTAGTCTTTCGATGTATAATAATATCGTTTTGTGTTATTTCATCTTTTTGTACAGTTATTTTATATCGATATTACAAAAAATACCAATATACTTTCTCTGATACTGATGTAGTAGCTTTTTTGCAAAGCAATTTTAGTGAATCTTATAGTTTTACAATTGAATATATTTTAATGCCACGTAGCATCGCCCAAGCTTTATTTAGTATAATACTAACTCTATTGACTGTAAGACTCATAAAACTAACAATTGCGCGTTTCAACATAAAACTTGAAAAATATATCCTGTTAGCTGTTGGTTCGTTTATAGCTGTTTTCGCTGCATTCACTTTGTTATCACAACATTACATTATAAAGATGGTTAATACCTCTTATAAAAATTTTCATAAAGATATCAAAGAATTTTATGAGTACAATTTCATAGCTGGAAATCAACCAATAAAGGCTGAGGTTAAGAAAGAAAAAGGTGAATTATATGTAATCGTAATAGGTGAATCGATAAGTCGTGATCATATGCATTGTTATGGTGGTCCGGTAGAAAACACGCCATCGGCAGATGCTTGGCGCGGACAATCAGGCTGGATTTTTTTTGAAAATGCCTATTCTTTCTTCACACATACTGAGCAGGCACTCATAGCCGCACTCACTGAAGGCCGTACTTTGACTGGCATGAGCAACTTTCCAAAAGGAGAAAACATTATTGGTATTTCAAAACAGGCCGGCATCCATACTACTTGGCTAAGTAATCAATCATCCTTTGGGGTTTGGGACAACCTTCTTTCCGCTCTTGCTCATCAGGCTGATGAAGTAAAGTTTATTACTAATTTACATAGTATACGATATGCATATTTGCCTCCTGATGAAGCATTACTTCCTCTCGTTGAACAGGCTCTTGAGCAGACAAACTCCGAGAGTAACAGTTTATTGATCATCCACCTTAATGGCAGCCACAGTCCCTATCACCGTCGTTACCCTGAGAAATTTCCTTTGTTAAAACCGGATTACACAAAATTTTTGGGCAATCTATTTTATGATGGCAGACTAAAGAAGCTTTATCAGCAATATGTCACCAGCATCAAATATACAGACCACTTGCTAGAAATAATCCATAGTAAAGTTGTAAAATTGGCTGACAGACCAATTTTTCTACTTTATTTCGGAGATCACGGAGAAGATGTACTTTCTGGAGTCGGTCACAATTTTACATTATTTACCTGGACGATGGCACGTATTCCGATGTTTTTATGGTTTTCGCCAGCCTATCAAGATAAATATCCGCATAAAGTCATTTCAGCTCGCGCTAACCGCAATAAGATATTTACAGGTGATTTAATCTATGACTTTTATCTTGGTCTGGCCGACATTAAAAGTGAAAGCTATCTGGAGGAATATGATATCAGCAGCGAGAAATATTGCTTGACGTTGAACGATGCCGTTATTGCACAAAATAAACAAGTAAAAAATGACCCTGGAATAATCATTGCGCAAAACTCCAGACTTGAGCATGAGCCAACTTTGATGGTCCATAGGACAAACAGCTTGTTTAAGCTTAAACAAGCCTACGCATCAGGATTGCGAAATTTTGAAGTAGATATCCTATGCAAGGAGCAAGATGGACAAGTGATGCTATATGTAGGACATGATCCAGGGAGAGTAGCTGATGATCTGAGCTTTCTAGAATATCTGGAATACTTGGCTATAGGTTTTGACTTCTTATATATGGACATGAAAAACCTCACAGAAAAAAATAGCACCGCGGTATTATCATTTCTGAATGACTTAGATGTTAAATATAGATTGCGTTCCAAGGTTTTGCTGGAGACGAGCAATCCACAGGCGGCCAAAATTTTATCCGACGCAGGCTGGAGCATCAGTTATTGTTTAGATTGGCATGCTCTGATTGAGGCTTTGGTCACTAATCAAAATGAAGTCATTTTCAAATTATCCGATGATATAATTACCACAATTCAGCAGAATGGCATTGGTGGTTTAAGCTATGATCTCAGTGCAGATGAAGCTGTAAGAAGATATATTCTGCCAAAGTTGCCTTCCAAAACAAAGCTATATGCTTGGAACACTAACTGGACATATGCCGATCCAACTCTGTCACATAAAACCAGGAAGTATAAACATCTTACTTATCTAATAATAAATCTATTTTCTCCTTTTGGCATTTAGAAAGAACAGCCGTATCTGGCGGCAACTTTCAAAGAAATAAAGCTTTTGGGGGCCTGGTGAGAAGATATTGTGGTACAGAGTGGGAGCCACTTGCCTCATTTCTTGCTGAAGATATAAGACCGGATGAATCTCAAACTGCAATCTATGTCCACTTTTTTAAAAAGTATGCTTCAGCCGGATGAACCTTAAATTTGAGGAAATATCACTGATGTTCTATAAGAAATGGTTTGATAGGCTTGCAAGGTTTGGCTTATGGCGTGATTTTACTCTCTTCGGTGATAGAAGTCTGGCTGACAGCGTCCACTACCGGCCGGATATAGACGGTCTGCGAGCAGTGGCCGTTCTGGCGGTGATCGGTTTTCATTATTTCCCTCGCTGGGTAACGGGCGGCTTCGTGGGGGTGGATATATTTTTCGTCATCTCCGGTTTTTTGATAGCCAATATCATACTCAGCGACCTGGATCGGGACAGGTTCAGTTTCCGGGATTTTTACGCCCGCCGCGTCCGGCGCATTTTTCCGGCTCTGCTTCTGGTGCTCGCGGCCGTTTTAGCTTTTGGTTGGTGGGTCTTTCTCAGTTTTGAATTCGAGGCCTTGGGCAAACATGTCTTAGGCGGTGCCGCCTTCATGGCCAATATATTATATTGGCGGGAAAGCGGATATTTCGACCCCGCCGCCATAACTAAACCTTTGCTGCATCTTTGGAGCCTGGGGATAGAAGAACAATTTTATCTGCTGTTTCCCGGTCTGCTTTACCTGTCACGAAAATTTAAACTGAGAGCCGTTTTCGTAATCGGCGTCCTTTTGGCGCTTTCTTTTTTTTATAATTATTTCGTGCTCTATAAACAAGGCCAAGCGGCGGCTGATTTTTATTCGCCGTTGGCCCGTTTTGGGGAACTTATGATCGGGGCGGCCTTGGCTGCGGCCAAGCGGAGCGGCGCGGTGTTCCAGCCCAAGCTAAGAAACAAGGTTGATCAGGCGCTGGCAACCATAAGTTTTGAAAAACCGGTGAAGCATAAGGGGGGTGTTTGCTCTACCTTCATCTCGACGTTCGGCTTAATCTTAATAAGCATAGCCATATTTATTTTTCGAGAGAGGCCGGTTTATCCGGGTCATTGGGCCCTGATCCCGACACTTGGAACGGCTCTGGTCATCCTGGCTGGCCCGCAAGGCTGGTTCAACCGCCGGCTGCTCTCGGCCAAATGGCTGGTGGCCATTGGCTTGATAAGCTACCCGTTGTACTTATGGCATTGGCCCTTGCTTTCCTCTCTATATATAATCAACGGTGGTATGCCTAACCGGTTGATAAGGATCATCGCCCTAGCCGTCTCGCTGGTTCTGGCCGCCTTGACGTATAAACTGGTGGAACTGCCCCTGCGTTTCGGACCGCAGGCCAGAGGGCTCAAAACCGGCCTGTTGGCAGCCTCAATGGTAATCATGGCTGGTTTGGGCCTGTATGTCAAAATTGGCCACGGTCTTCCTGAGCGTCCCCATATTCATCATTATGAGCGGGTGGCCGAACTTTTGAAACTTCCAGACTATGCGCCTGGTGCACGGAGTGAAGAATGTTTGGCCTATGCCAAGGACGTGCCAGGTTACTGTATATTCAAGGATGCAGGGTCTGATTATACGGTGGCGGTCATCGGTGACAGCCATGCCTATGTGGCCTATTCTGGTCTGGCGGAACTTAATTCGACTTTAGGCTACAATACTGTTTTACTGGGGACGGGAGGATTACTGCCTTTTCTGGGCGTGGCGGATAACCATCAAGTATATAATGACAAGCAGATAAATACCATAATTGACCTATTGATCACCAAAAGTGATATACGGAAAATTTTTATCATCACCCTCGGTAGTAGTTACTATACCGGGCTATATGCAAGCAGTGGTCGAAAGTTCCCTGAATCGCTTGTGGTATCTCGGACGAAATTTGAAGAGTCGCTACATAAGACTGTCGACAAATTGTCGGAAGCCGGTAAAGAAGTATTTGTGGTTATGGAACTTCCTATGGTCAAGGCTGATTTGCGCATTCTTATGTCCAATCCTTTTCGCCGTGTCGCGTTGCCACCTCCCCTTTACAAGTATGAAGTTGTTGAGCGCCTGAGAGATTATAAGCGAATCCTAGATAATCTGGAAAAAGCTACTATAATAGATCCGACGGATGCATTTTGCCCGGAAGAGGAATGTTTGACTTTTTCTCCGGCCGGCTTACCCCTTTATTTTGATGATAATCACCTAAATGCTTTGGGCAGTGCTTTTCTGGCGGAGCGGGTGTTAAAAAAATACCTGGTGCCGTCCGGCCCGCATAGTTCTTTAGAAATATGCCAACCAGAAATCCCAAGGCCTCGAACCTGGATTCCCGGAAATCCATGACGGGGCTATCAAAAAAAATCAAATATTATCAATAAGAAAATGAAATCAATCGTCACGAATTGGCTCACGCCAATTCGTGACGATAATGTGCGGTAGACTCAAAATAGACTTGTTGCAGATCATAAAGAAAAAGAGCCCTGCAGGCGGTCAGCCAAAAAGGCGGCCAGAGACATTGATGACGTGAAACCCGGGGAAACGGCGTTCAACACGTGAAAACCCCTGCCGTCCTCTTCTGATAAAAAATCCGGCTCATCCGGCTGAAACGTACTTGCCGGCAAAATCAGGTTGGGATGATGACTTTTAAATTAGGCCAGTTCAGGTCGGCCATAGTTTTGTCATTGGTTACCAATGTAGCTTCAAAAACCACAGCGGTAGCGGCGATAATCGCGTCCGGCAATTTCAGTCTGGCTTTGCGCCTCAAAGATATGGCCTCTGTTTCAATCGCATCTGACAACGATGTAACATTCAGCGAATCCAAAAATGACCTGACTTGTCTCTCGCCTTTCGTGGTCAGGTCATCCCAAGCCAAGAGTTCCATCCTGGTAATTACGCTGACAAATACGTTGGACGGGCGCAATTCTTTAATAAAGTTTGTCCAAGGCCTCAGTCCTTGAAAATGATAGATGATAGTATTAGTATCAAGAACAAATTTACCATTCATCCCGCATTTTCCTTTGAATTTCTAGGGCGTCACCGACAAAGCTGGTGTCGTCATTAAGGCAACCGGCAAAAGCTGCCAAGGTGGTCTGGGTAGTCTCGGTTTTTGACGGTAAGAATTCCATATGTAACTCCGCTGGTCCGGGCGGAAGTTCGCTGGGAAGTTCCAAGCTAAGGTGAAGACGGCGATCAGCGGGAATTTCAACGGTTTTGTGTATGGTAGTCATTCTGGACCTCCCTTTTGGAGCGTGGGTATTTTCAGCTTAGCCCATAAGTTACAGATAATTTGCCAACCAAAAGCTGGTCATAAAGAAAAGGCAGCTTGTAGGCGGTCGGCCAGAAAAGCGGCCAGAGCCATTGACGATGTGAAACCCGGGGAGACGGCGTTCAACACATGAAAACTTCGCGCGTCCTCTTCGGATAAAAAGTCCATGACCAAGGTCCATTTTTTCAGATCAATGAGTTGGTGCCGAATACCCACCTTGTCGCAGCGTCTTATTTCCCCGGGGTGAAGTTCTTTCACCAGGGCCTTGGCATCGCGAAAAAAGAAGTGAGGTAGGTATTTTCGGGGTTCTTCCAAGGCCAGGGTCCGGAAAGCCGGATTCTTAAAGAACAAGGCGCTGATGGCCTTAAGAATAGGCGGAAGTTCTTTGAAAGATACGCCGCTTAACAGCCCATAATTCTTGCGGCCGAAAGCCGGAATGGAAGTCGGCCCCAAATAGACCCGGCCCGACGCGCCCCGGGTGTAATGGACGCCTAAAAACGGGTTGCGGATGTCCGGCACCGGGTAGATGTTGCCGCGAACCAGTTCCGAACGCGGGGAAATGAGTTGATGGTAGATCCCCTTAAACGGCACCATGGTGTAGGCCAGACCCAGGCCGAAACTATGGGCCACCCGGTCGCTGTTCAACCCCGCCGTGTTGATAAAAGTCTTAAAATCTATACCTCCCCGGTTGGTGGCCGCCCGGCGGCGGCCGTCCAAGCCCAGAAAAGCGGTTTTAGTCAAAATGGTGGCCCGGCCTGAGGCCGAAAGGTCATTCTTCAAGGCTTCCAGGATGGATTTAGGCTCGACCACCGCTGTTTCCGGCGAATAAAGAGCCATATCTGCCGTGGTTTTGGCCAGAGGTTCCAACTCGGCCAGTTGTCGGCCGTCTATTTTCTGAATGGGGGTGCCGTTGGCCGTGGCCCGCTGAAAAAGCGTTTCCAGGCCGGGCAAATCTTTTTCGCCCCTGGCGACTATGACTTTTCCTGTCGGGTGCAAAGGCAAACCCTTCTCCTGGCAGTAAGCCTTCATCAGGCGGCTTCCGGCCAGGCAGGTTTTGGCCCTCAAACTGTCGGGGGCATAATAAATCCCGGCATGGAGGACCCCGCTGTTGCGGCCTGAAGCATGGCAGCCAAGTTCCGACTCGCCTTCAATAATGGTGATCCCCTCCACTCCCCGGTGGACCAGTTCCCGGGCCAGGGTCAAGCCGATGATGCCCGCGCCGCAAATCAAGGTGTTCGTCGAAAAATCGTTCATGCCGGTTGGTGACCTCATAAGAACTGGATTGCTTCGCCGCTTCGCTTCTCGCAATGACAAGGAGGGGTCAGACTCCCGCCTCCATTACAGCCAAAATCTTTTCAAAGGGCAGGCTGGCCTCGACCAAGTCGGCCAGACGTTCGTATTCCCCTTCCTTGATTTCCTGGTAGGTGGCCGGGCCGGAGGCCTCGTCACCGGAATGTCCCCCCGGCCGGAACTGACGCAGGCCGGACAAAAAGCGGCGGGTGAAGTCCAGGTTGTCGAAAAATCCGTGGAGATAGCTACCGAAGACCCGCCCATCAGCCCGAACCGCCCCTGTCGGCCGGCCGTCGGCCAGGTCGTCGGCCAGGGGGGCCTGGCCGGGGCTGAGACTGGTTTCACCCATGTGGATCTCATAACCGGCCAGGGTCAGGCCTCCTGTTTCCGCCAAAGGACCGGCCGCGGGCCGGAGCCGATGAGTAGCCTGGACCGTGCGCTTTTCCCGGGCAAAGGTCGTCTCCACTTCCAAAAGCCCTAGGCCGGGCACGCTCCCCAGGCCGCTCTCCACTCCGTGGGGGTCGTGGATCATCCGGCCCAGCATCTGAAAGCCGGCGCAGAGGCCCGCGACCACCGTGCCGGACGCGGCGGCCCGCCGGACGGCCCCGGCCAGACCGCTTTTCTCCAGAAAAACCATGTCCTCCAGGGTATTCTTGGAACCAGGGATGATGATGAGATCGGCCCCGGCCAAACCGGCCGGCTCATCCACATAACTCAGACCCACTCCGGGCAGGGCGTCAAAAACGGCGAAATCAGTGAAATTGGACAGGCGGGGCAGACGGATCACGGCCAGTTTGACTTCCGCGTCAAAACCGCGCCGCTCCAGGCGGTCGGTCAGGCTGTCCTCCTCGTCCAGGGCGAATTTTTCATAAGGTATGACCCCCAGGACCGGGAGGCCCAACAGTTCCTCCAGGCGCTTGAGGCCCGGCTCCAGAATGGCCAGCTCCCCCCGGAACTTGTTTATCACCAGCCCCTTGACTGTTGCCCGCTCCAGGGAGGGCAAAAGCTGGACCGTACCGTAAAGGGCCGCGAAGACCCCGCCCCGGTCAATGTCGCCTACCAGGAGGGCCGGAGCCCCGATCTCGGCCGCCAGGCCCAGGTTGACGAAATCGCCCTCCATAAGGTTGATCTCGGCCGGGCTGCCAGCCCCTTCGATTATGACCACCTGGTGCCGCCCGGCCAATTCCCGGAAAGACTCCAGCACCACCGGACGCCAGCGGTCCTTTACGGCATAGTAATCGGGCGCGGCCAGGTCGGCCTCCACCCGGCCGCGGACGATGACCTGGCTTTTGCGGTTAGTGGTGGGCTTCAAAAGGATGGGATTCATCAGCACCGAGGGCGGCAGGCCCGCGGCCTCGGCCTGGGCCGCCTGGGCCCGGCCTATCTCGCCGCCCTCGGAGGTGACGAAGGAGTTGAGAGACATGTTCTGGGCCTTGAACGGGGCCACGGACCACCCCCGCCGCCGGAAGATACGGCAGAGGGCGGTCACCAAAAGGCTCTTGCCAGCCGAAGAGGCTGTGCCCACCACCATCAAGGTCAGGGCCGGCATGGACTTTAGGCCTGGTCCGGCAGATCGGTCCGCACGGCCATGACCGGAAACTGGCCCAGGCGGATGAGGCGGTCGGTGGTGGAGCCCACCAGGATGTTCTCAATGAAGCCTCGGCCGCGGACGCCCATGACGATGAGGTCGATATGGTTGAGAATGGCGTATTTGTTGATCTCGTCGTGGGGATGACCGGCCAGGACGATGCTTTCAAAGGGCTGATCCCGATGAGCCTCGGACATGACTTCGCGGAGCTTCCGGTGCAGCTCCTCCTGAAGATTGGCGGCCAGGCCGTGTTCCTTCTGGGGGTCGAGCGTAAGGAGCTGGGCCAACTGGCTGGGTTCAATGACCGTGGCCAAGGTCAGCCTAGCTCCGAAGGCCTGGGCGAAATCCAGGCCCCAGCGCACCGCGCCGGCCGAATCCGGGGAGAAATCACAGGCGATGAGCACCGAGTCGATATTGCGCTCCAACTGTTCCAGGGGCATGTCTCCGGGCACGATGAGGAAGGGCACGCTCAAGGTGTGCATAAGCTTGCGGCTGACGGAGCCCAGGAGCAGGCGCTCCAGGCCGCTACGGGTATGGGTGGCGGCCACCACCAGGTCGGCCCGGCTGTCGGCCACTATCTGGAGGATCTCCTTGGCCGGATAACCGATGGCTATGCGCAGTTCCCATTCCCCGGCCTCGCAGCGGGCCAGTATATCCATGACCTGGGCCTGGGCCGACTGCTCCACCCGGTTCCTCAACTCCTGGGGATCCACCATGGACTCCCCGTAGGGAGTAACGGCGGGAAGGTCGATTATATGGGCGACTATGAGGCGGGCGCCGTGGCGGGCGGCCATCTTGGCGGCCAGGGGCAGAGCCTTGTTGGAGCTTTCGGAAAGGTCCGTGGCGCAGACCACGGCGGATAATTTGAACATTTCAGCCTCCGAAAACCAGACCCGGAGCTTGTCGGACTATTTCATCCCAGACTTCCGGCCCGGAAAAGCTCTCCGCGTAGAGTTTCAACTTGGGTTCAGTGCCGCTGGGTCGGAGGGCGAACCAGGAACCGTCGGTCAAGGTGACTTTCAGCCCTCCCAAGGAGGCGCCGTTGCCGGGCGCGGTGGAGGTCGCCGCGGTCACGGTCAGGCCGGCCAGGGCAGCCCCCTGGAAACGCCCGGGCTCCACGGTCTTAAGGGCGGCCTTATCCCGGTCGGTTACGGCCGTATCCAGCCGGCCGTAGCAACTGGCCCCGTGGCGCTCAGCCAGATTCTTGTATAACTCGTGGGGGGCGCGGCCGGTCCGGGCCATTATTTCAGCGGCCAGAAGGACCAGGGCGAAGCCGTCCTTGTCCGTGGTCCAGGTGCGGCCGTCCTTCTGGAGCAGGCTGGCCCCGGCGCTCTCCTCACCGCCGAAGAGCAGGGTCCCGGCGGCCAGGCCCTCGACGAACCATTTGAAGCCCACCGGGGTTTCATAAAGTTCCCGCCCCCCGGCGGCCACGACCCGGTCCAGAATGGTCGAGGAGACCATGGTCTTGCCCACCCGGGCACCCGCCGGCCAGTCCGGGCGATGAGCCAGAAGGTAGTCCACGGCCACGGCCAGATAGTGGTTGGGGTTCATCAGTTCTCCGCCGGAGACTATGCCGTGGCGGTCGAAATCAGGGTCGTTGCCGAAGGCCAGATCAAAGCGGCCGCCCTGTTCCAGGAGCCCGGCCATGGCGTAAGGCGAGGAGCAGTCCATGCGGATGACCCCGTCGCTGTCCAGGGGCATGAAGGAAAAGGAGGCGTCCACGCCGGGGTTGACCACTTCAATGTCCAGGCCCCACTCTTCGGCGATGGGTCCCCAAAAATGGACGCCAGAACCGCCTAAGGGGTCGGCGGCCAGTTTCAGGCCGGCGCTTTTGATGACCGCCAGATCCACCACCCCTCCCAAAGCCCGGACAAAGGGCCGGAGAAAATCTTCCGCCCTGGCCGCGGCCCAGGCTCGGGCGTAGGGCCGACGCGGGATGGATCCGGGGTCTTTCAGAAGCTCATTGGCCCGCTTTTCGATCCAGCCGGTTACATCCACGTCCGCCGGCCCGCCGTGGGGCGGATTGTATTTGATGCCGCCATCCGAAGGCGGATTATGACTGGGGGTGAGGATGAGCCCGTCGGCCAGGGCCTCGGGCCGGCGGCGGTTATGGTCGATGATGAGAAAGGAGACCACCGGGGTGGGCGTGTATTCGTCCCCCTCGTGAATAAAGGTGGGCACCTCGTGGGCGGCCAGCACCTCCAGGGCGGTGCGGAAGGCGGCCTCGCTCAGGGCGTGGGTGTCGAAGCCCAGAAAGAGGGGCCCGCCATGCGAGCGGCCCCGGCGGTATTCGGCCACCGCGGCCGTCACCGCGGCCACATGAGCCTCGTTGAAGGAACCAGCCGAAGACGAGCCCCGGTGGCCGGAAGTGCCGAAGGCCACGGGAGCCGTAGCCTCGGTAGTGTAATAATCAGCCAGGAGACGAGGCAGATTGACGTGTTGTTCCACCGGGGCCTTGAGCCCCGCCAAGGGGTGAACCATGGTAACCCTCGCTTATCAGCTTGTAAGAGCCCGGATCAAAGCCGGGGCTCCGGCCAGGGGGGCGTCCTCGCCCAGTTCCCCCCGGACCAGTTTTAACCGGGCCGGATCAGCCACTACGATCGCCCGGGACATCACTTCCCACAGCCGGGGCCGGATGAATTCAAAGGCCCCGGCCGCGCCGCCGCCGATGATGACGCCCTCCAGGCCCAAAAGATTGAAAACCCCGGCCAGAACCAGGCCCAGAACCTCCCCGGCCCGCCGGAACACGGCCAGAGACATGGGGTCACCCTGCCGGGCCAAATCGAACATCACCTTGGGCGTCAACTGGTCCGGCCTTCCCCGGTAGAGAGTCTCCTTATTCTTTTTCAGCCACTCCCGCCCCAGGCGGGCCATGCCCGTGGCCGAGGCTATGGTCTCCAGGCAGCCCCGGCCCCCGCAGCCGCAGAGAGCGCCCCGGGGCTCCACCCGCTGGTGGCCGATCTCCACTGCGCTGGCAAAGGCGCCATACCACAGCTTTTCCTCAATTATGAGGCCTCCGCCCACTCCGGTGCCCAAAGTCAGGGTCAAAAGGTGCCTGAGACCCCGCCCGGCTCCGCCGTGCCATTCCCCCAAGGCGTAGAGATTGCAGTCGTTTTCCAAAAAAACCGGCAGGCCCAGAGCCCGGCTGATTGTCTCCGCCACGGGCACGTTGACCCAGCCGGGCATATTGGGCGCCTTGACCAGAATCCCCTCGGCTTGGTTGATCCAGCCCGGAAGACCGATGGCCAGCCCCTGGGGCCGCCGGCCCCGGGGGGCCTCGGCGGCCAAAACCTTCAAATGCCGGATGATGTCGGCCATGACCAAGTCCGGCCCCCGGCTCGAATCAGTGGAAAAACCCTGGCGGGCCAGGATCCGGCCGCCTTCATCCACCAGGCCCATATAGATGTTGGTGCCGCCGATGTCCGCGGCCAGGCAGGTTCTCTTGGAATTGGTCATGCCGCCGCCTCTCCCGTTTTCAGGAATCTATCGCCTGGGCGCGGAGCCGGGCTCCGGTTTGAGGGTGAAGGCCTGGCAATCCTGGCCCGAACTGCGCCGCACCACCGACGAAGGGAGGTTCTTGGATTTGAAACCCATCAGCCGGCAACCGTGGGGGGTGGATGCTTCCCAGGTAATGTAATAATGCCGACAGCGTCGGCAGTTGACCATTCTGGCGGACTGAGCGGCGGCCAAAGCCTTGCCTCACCGCCGTTCGGCCAGGTAGTCCTGGACAAAGGTCAGGGTCTGGCGGTAGGCGTTGAAGGTGGAAATCAGGTCTTCGTGGTCCAGGTAGCGGGGAATCAGGAGAATCATGATGAGCAGCCGGACTATGAGTTGAATGAGCCCCAGGATGCCCGCCAGGGCCTGGCGGTTGGCGCTGTCCAGTTCGCCGGGCACATGCCGGCGCATCAGGGCCATGAGGTCCGGCACATAGCCGCTGACAGCCTTGGCATCGCGGAAGACCAGGTCCAGAATTTCCTGCTCCGGGGGCATAGAGCGGGGCGGGTCGGCCTCGGTCATCATCCGGAGCCACAATTCGCCGTCCAGGCCGGCGGTGAGATTCTGAAGCCTCTGGTTCAGCTCCGTGAAATCTTTCATGTGTCTCCTCTGCGCATCAATAAGTCAAAATATTGGGATGGACTTGGTTGTCCCGGCCGGACAGGGCCGCCAGTTCGGCCAGACGGTCGGCCAAGCGGTCATCGTCAACCAGGGAGCCAAAGCTCGCAAGCCGCCAGCTCCAGTTGCCGAAGGCTGTGCCGGGGGTGTTCAACCGGGCCCTCTCATCAAGATTCAGAAGGTCCTGGGCCGGGGTCAGGGCCAGGGCCGCCGGCGAGAACCAGGCCAGGCGGATAAGCGCCCAGGCCGCGTTCTCCTCGGTGACGGGGCCGCCGGCCAGTTCGGCCAGTTGGCGCCGCTTGAGTTCGTCCGTCTCCAGGCGGAACCAGCCCCGGGTGGTATTGTTGTCATGGGTCCCGGTATAGACGGCGTTGTCCGGTTCCACCCGAAAGGGCGCATGGGCGGAAAGGCCGAAATCTTCACCGAAGCCGAACTGGAGCACCCTCATGCCCGGATAGCCGAACTCCCGCCTCAGGGCGGTGACGTCCGGAGTGATGATCCCCAGGTCCTCAGCGATGATGTTCAGAGGCCCCTCGGCCGAAGCGGCCGTGAAAAGGTCGGCCCCCGGTCCGGGCCGCCAAGCGCCGCTGGCCGCCGTCTCGGAGCCGGCCGGCACGCTCCAGAAGGCGGCGAAGGCCCGAAAATGGTCCAGGCGCAGCCAGTCATAGAGCCCCAGTTCATGCCACAGGCGGTTTTTCCACCAGTTGAAGCCGTCCCGGGCGTGTTCCTCCCAGTTGAAAAGAGGATTGCCCCAGAGTTGGCCGTCCCGGGCGAAGTAATCGGGCGGCACCCCGGCCAGGGCCGTGGGCCGGCCATCCCCGCCCAAGTGATAGAGGCGGGGTTGGGCCCAGACATCGCTGGAATCGTGGTTGACATAAATGGGAGCGTCGCCGATAAGGCCAAGGCCCTTTTGATGGAGAAGCTCCTTAAGTTCGGCCAATTGGCTGAAAAAGAGATACTGGAGAAATTTTTCCCGCAGGATGGACCTGGCCAGCCGGGTGCCGAAAAGCCGGAGGGCACCGTCGTCGCGGCGGCGCAGTTCCTCGGGCCAACTGAGCCAGCCCGTGCCGCCGAAATGGTGCTTGGCGGCCATGAAAAAGGCATAGTCGTTCATCCAGGTGCCGTTGCGCCAGGCGAAATCCTGGAACCCGGCGTGGGTCTCCAGCCGGGGTTCAGCCCGCTCGAAGGCCAGGTCCAAAAGGGCGTCCTTGCGGGTCGAGACCTGCTCGAAATCCACCGGCCCGTCGGCCGGCAGTTCGGCCGCCCGGGCCTCGTCCCGGGTGAGCCAGCCGTCCCGGACCAGGAGATCGGGGCTGATCAAAAGGGAGTTGCCGGCAAAAGCCGAATAAGCCGAATAGGGGGAATTGCCAAGCCCCGGGGCGGTGGGCGAAAGGGGCAGAACCTGCCAGAAGTGGAAGCCGGCCCGGCTTAGAAAATCCGCCGTCCGGTGGGCCGCCGGCCCCAGGTCGCCCACGCCGTAGGGCGTGGCCAGGGAACTTATGTGCAAAAGCAATCCGCCAGCCCGCCAGCCCTTGCTGATTCGGCTCATACCGCCTTACCTCACGCTTTCCGGCCGTCGCCGGGGTCCGGGTCCGTCCCGGAGTCCCGGCTCAAATCGTCGGCCACTTCCTGGACATGTTTGACCAGCCGCAGCCTAGGCCGCACGTGGGGGCCGCCGCGTTCGCCGTGTTCGCCCCCCGGCAGGTATTCCTTTATCTTGTCGTTGAATTGGGAGTTCTTTATTCTCAGGCCGTTGATGAGGAAATAAATGACGACCGCCTCCTCCCAGGCGCTGGTGGGCGCGAAATCCAGCATCCGCTCCTTGTAGCGCGGCAGCAAGGCCGTAAGGGTCTCCTCGTTCAAGGCCATTATCTGCCTGGCTATTTTGCTTAAAACGTCTTCAATCATAAAGACCTGTTTTTCGTCCGCGTCATACGCCGACATTGGACAAAAGAGATATAATCTATTATAATATACCGTCAACCGCCTCCGATGGCAAGGCGGAAATTGCTCCTCTCGGGGAAAAGGCCGTCAAAATCAGCCCAAGCCGTTTCAGCCTGAAGCCGGATGGATTCAGAAAGAGGCCCTCATGAAAAAAACCAGCGAACAGAGCGCGAGCAACCGGCCCAGCGGCCTTCCGACTATGGATTACAATAACCTCATGGCCGAGGCCGTGGGGCCTGCCGGCCTGACCCAGAACGACCTCAAAACCATCAGGGAATCTCTGGTCACGGCGGCCAGAAATGTGGAGGGCCAGTATAAAAAAGGCGCCCTGCCCTTCATGGACCTGCCTTTCAAAACCGATGACGTCCGGAAATTCCAAAGCCTGGCCGACAGCCTTAAAAAGTTCGAAAACGTGGTGGTGCTGGGCATCGGCGGCAGCGCCCTGGGCACCAAGGCCGTGTTCAACGCCTTAAGGCCCCTGAACCACAACCTCCTGCCCCAGGCCAAGCGCCAGTTTCCCCGCCTCTTCGTGGCCGACAACATCGATCCGGAGGGTTTCGCCGTCCTTCTGGATAGCCTGGACATCCGCAAGACCGTCTTCAACGTCATTTCCAAAAGCGGGGCCACGGCCGAAACCATGAGCCAGTTCCTCATCATTTACGACCGGCTGCGCCACGACTTGGGCAAGACGGCCCTGAAAAACCACCTCCTCGTCACCACCGATCCCGCCGGCGGCGTGTTGCGCAAAATAGTTGACGCCCAGGGCTTGAACTCCCTGGAAGTGCCGCCGGGGGTGGGCGGCCGCTTTTCAGTGCTGACCTCGGTGGGCTTGGCCCCCCTGGCCGCGGCCGGAGTCAACATCGCCGACCTCCTGGCCGGCGCCGGCCTGGCCCAGAATGAACAGACCCAGGATGTTCTGGCCAACCCGGCCTACGCCTTCGCCGGCCTGAACTGGTTCCTGACCGCCCGCCGGAAAAGAGGCTCCCTGGTCATGATGCCCTACGCCGACAGCCTGGCCCTGGTGGCCGACTGGTTCGGGCAGTTATGGAACGAATCCCTGGGCAAGGCCCTCTCCCTGACCGGCAAGCCCGTTACCGCCGGCCAGACATCCATCAAGGCCCTGGGGGCCACTGACCAGCACAGCCAGCTCCAACTCTACATGGAAGGCCCCAAGGACAAGACCGTCTGTTTCCTCCGCTGTGAAAACTTCCGCACCCAGATGCCCATCCCCAGGATTTTTGAGGAATATCCGGAACTGGCCTACCTGGGCGGTCACAGCCTGGGTGAACTTCTGAACTTCGAGCAGCGGGGCACGGCCCGGGCCCTGGCCGAAAACGGCCGCCCCAACTTCACCATCGCCCTGCCCCAGGTCACCCCCACATCCCTGGGCTATCTCCTGCACATGCTGGAAATAGCCACCGTGGTCTCCGGCTGCCTCTACAAGATCGACCCCCTGGACCAGCCGGGGGTGGAACTGGGCAAGAAATACACTTACGGCCTGATGGGCCGGGACGGCTTCGCCGATTTCAAGAAGCGCTATGACCGGGCCAAGCCCGACCCCAAATACCTCCTGCCGTGAGCGAAACCGCCGGCCTCAGCCGAGCCCAGACGGACCTGAGTCCGGGGTCGGACCTGGGGCCGGAGGAAAAGCCCTTCCGGCTGGTAAAATCATTTTCCGCGGTCGCCATAGTCCTGGTCTTCGCCACCGTGCTGACTCTGGCCGCCGCCGTGGCCCGCCAGGCGGAAGAAATAATCTCCACCCGGGTTGAGGAAGACACCATCAAACTGATGGAAAACCTCAACAGCCAGATGTTCTATAATTTTCTAATCCCGGCCCAGGCCCGCTACGGCCGGATCCTTTTGCGCGATCCCGAACAGCAGGCCCTCCTAAGGGCGGCCATTGCCCGGACCATCCACGGCTTTGACATAAAACGGGTCGTTATCTACAACCCCTTCGGCGAGGTGGTCTTCACCACCGACCAGACTCCGCTCCAATCAGCGACCGAAGACGAGGCCTTCCACGAGGCGGTGGCCCTCTACGAAGCCTATTACGCCCGGAACCTCTGGCTCTACCTCAAGGACCTGTGGCTGAACAGCCTTAAATTCGCGGCCGCCGCCCGCGAGGCCCGCCCCACCCCGGCCGACCCGGGGCCGGAAGGTAACTTCGAAGGCTATATCCAGCCCGACCCCCGCCGCTTTCTATGGCCCAGAGACGAAGACGGCACCCACGAAAACATCTATATCCCTTCCAATCTCTACGAATTCTTCCGGGCTCGGCCGGAAAGCCGCCGCCGTTTTTTCAGCGAGGGGACCGAAGCCCATCCGGGCCAGCCCGGGACCCCGGACCTCAACCCTAAAGGGGGCGACTTCATCTGGCGCTGGTCGCTCCTGCAAAACCAGGAACTCCGGGCCGGGACGAACGAGTCTTTCATGCGCCTCTTAAAAAGCCTGACCGTCTATCGCTATGAGGGTGGCCGGCGTTTTTTCTTTTTTCCCCATGGTGACTTCGTCCTGCGCGGTTACCGGGCCATGGAGGACTACGACACCCGAGGCCTGTCCGGCGTTCTGGAAATCGACCGCGACCTGACCCCGGAATACAGCCAGATCACCAGGCTGCAATATTTCGCCCTGGGCGCGGCGGCCCTCCTGGCCATCCTCCTGACCGTGGCCCTGCGCTGGGTGGTGGGCCGGGGCGAGGCCGTCCTGAACCGGCGCAGCCTGGAACGCCAAACCCTTATTCAGCGTCTCCACCAGGCTGAACGCCTGGCCGGCCTGGGCAGCATGGTGGCCATGGTGGCCCACGAAATCAGAAACCCCTTGGGCATCATCCATTCCACGGCCGATGTCCTCCGCCGCTTTCTGACCCGGGAGCAGGACCAGGCCCGCCTGGCCGCGGCCATCATCGAAGAAGCCGACCGCCTCTCCACCGTAGTCACGGAGTTTCTGGATTTCGCCCGGCCGCCGGCGCCCAAGCCGGCCCGGGTGGTGGTGGAGGAAATCCTGGAGGAAGTGCTGGCCTCCCTGGAAATAACCCTGGCCCGGGCCTCAGTGGAACCGCGCCTCGATTTCCGGGACGAGCCGACCCCCACCCTGGGCGATGCTCACATGCTGCACCGGGCCTTCCTGAACATTTTCCTGAACTCCATCCAAGCCATGGACGAAGGCGGACTCCTGACAGTCGCAACCCGCCTGGAGCTTGGGACCTCCGGCGACCGGCTCTGGGTGACCATCAGCGACACGGGGCCGGGCCTCTCGGAGGAAGCGGCCCGCCGGGTCTTCTCCCCCTTCTTCACCACCAAGGCCAAGGGCACGGGCCTGGGACTCATCATCGTCCGCAACATCATAGAAGCCCACGGGGGAGAGATGGAACTGGTCAACCGCCGCCAGGCTGACGCCGGCGAGGCCGGAAGCGGCCTCACGGTGCGCCTCGGCTTGAAAATATGAAAGGTTGACGCCCATGGTCACCATTCTCATCGTCGATGACGAAAAAAACTACCATCTGCCCCTGACCACGCTCTTTAAGGGTGAGGGTTATGAAACCTTAAGCGCTTACAGCGGCCTGGAGGCTTGGGATATCCTGACCGAACGGGATGTGGACCTGGTCTTGAGCGACATGACCATGCCCGGCGGCGGCGGGCTGGAACTCCTGACCCGCATCAAATCCGTAAAAGCCGAAATACCCGTGATCATGCTCACCGCTTTCGGCACGGTGGAACTGGCCGTGGAAGCCATGAAACTGGGAGCCTTTGACTATCTCACCAAACCCTGCCCCAACGAGGAAGTTCTGCGCACGGTGGCCAAGGCCCTGGAAGTCGGCCGCCTGGGCCGCCAGGTCAAGGAACTCAATTCGGCCCTGACCCGCCGCTACAGCTTCGACCAACTGATCGGCAAGTCCAAGCCCATGCTGGAACTCTACAAACTGCTGGAAAAGGTGGCCCCCACCAAGGCCAATGTCCTGATAACCGGCGAAAGCGGCACGGGCAAGGAACTGGCGGCCCAGGCCATCCACTACAACAGCCCCCGCGCCCCCAAGCACTTCGTGGCCGTCAACTGTTCCGCCCTGACCCCCACCCTTCTGGAAAGCGAACTCTTCGGCCATGAAAAAGGGGCCTTCACCGATGCCAAGACCAGCCGGGCCGGCCGTTTTGAACTGGCCCACGAGGGCACCCTCTTCCTCGACGAAGTGGGGGAAATGGACCCGGGGCTCCAGGTTAAACTTTTGCGGGTGCTGCAGGAGCGACGCTTCGAACGGGTGGGCGGCGGCCAGTCCCTCCAGGTGGATGTGCGCCTCATAACCGCCACCAACCGGGACCTGAAACAAGAGGTGGAACTGGGCCGCTTCCGGGAAGACCTCTTCTACCGCCTCAACGTGGTCCACCTCCACCTGCCCCCCTTGAGGGAAAAGCTGGACGACCTGCCCCTTTTGGCCGAGCATTTTCTAAAAACCCACAGCGAGGAGAGCGGCCTGCCCCAGCGTACCCTGGCCCGGGAAACCCTGAGGCTGATGTTCGCCTACCACTGGCCGGGTAATGTCCGGGAACTGGGCAACGCCATTGAGCGGGGCGTGGTCCTCTCCTCCGGGCCGGAAATAAGGCCCGAAGACCTGCCCGAAGAGCTAAGGCGGTCTGGCAAGCCGCCTGAGCCGGACGCGGCCTTCGAAAACGAAAGCCCAGCCGCCGAAGGCGGGCCGCCCTGGCTCTCCAAGGCCCGTCGGCTCCTCCCCGAGGGCCTGAGCCTGGAGGCAGCCCTTTCCGCCCTGGAAGAGGGCCTCCTGCGCACGGCCCTGGCCGCCGGCGGCGGGGTCCAGAGCCGGGCGGCCGAGACCCTGGGCCTCAAAAAGAATGTCTTCAAATACAAGTGGGACAAATATGCCAACCGCGAGCCCGACCCCCTGGCCCTGGCCCTGGCCGAAGAGACCCCGGCCGGGCTGGCCCTGACCCCGGCCCTGGAGGCCCTGGAGGAAACCCTCCTAAAAGAGGCCCTGGAACGAGCCGGAGGCGTCCAGAGCCAAGCCGCGGATCTTCTGGGAATCAAAAAGAACCTGATGCAATACAAGCTCAAAAAATTCAACCTGAAAGCCTGACCATGACTCCGGCCGCCTTCATCAAGGAAATCGCCGACCCCGCCCGCCGGCCGCTCTATGTCCTGAGCGGCGGTGACCCCACAGCCGCGGCCAAGTGCCTTACGGCCGCGCTGGACGCGGCTGACCCGGACTTTCGCGATTTCAACTGCCAGAACCTGGACCTGGAGCCTGGCCAGGCCGAACGCCTCATCGGAGAGGCCCGGACCCGGCCCTTCGGCCCCCCGCCCCGGGTGCTGACGGTCAAAAATCCTCCTTTCAAAGCCGAGGACTGGAACGCCCTGGCCGACTACCTCGATGACCCCAACCCGGAGACCGTTGTTCTCCTGGTGCTGGAGGACAAGCTCGACGCCCGTCTGCGTTTCTCGAAAAAAATAGAGGCCGCGGGCCTGGAAGTTGACTGCCGGCCCCTCAAGGGCGAAGCCCTGGCCAAATGGCTGGCCGGGGAATTAAAAAGCCGGGGTCTGCCGGCCAGCCTTCAAGTTTCTAAACTCATCATTGAGCGGGCCGGCGACGACCCGCGCCTTTTGGCCGGCGAGGCTGAAAAGCTTAGCCTCTACCTGGACCCGGGCCAACAATTGTCGGCCGAACTGGTCCGAGACCTGGTCCGGCCGCTTCTGGACGCCCAACTCTACCACCTCACCGACCACCTGGGCCGGGGCCGGCTCCGGGAAGCCTTGACCGACCTCCTGGAAATCTTAAACGACCGCCACCAGGAAAAAGACAAAAAAAAACAGGCCTCGGACCAGAACATGCAGATCATGGCCGCCCTGGAAAACCGCTTCCTGGCCTTTCTGCACGGCCGGGCCAAACCGGCCGGCGCCGAGGACTGGCCAACGCCCCGGTTCATGGCCAATATACAACCCCTCACCAGAAAAATAATCCAGGATCATCTCGGCCGCTGGTCCTGGACGGGCCTGACCCGGGCTCTGGCCGCCCTGGAAGAAGCCCACCTGACCCTGGTCTCCAGCGGGGACCATCCACCCCGGATGCTCCTGGAGAACCTAGTCCTTAAGCTGGCGGCCCTGGGCCGAAGCGGCCGCTGACCCCCGGATGTCCGGCCTCAAACTCATCGCCCCCTATTTCCGCCGCCATTTCACGGGCGTGGCTGTTGGTTTCATCGCCCTGATGGGCTGTGACCTGGCCCAGTTGTTCATTCCCAGCCTCCTGGGCCAGGGCATAGACCTCATGAGCGCCCCCGGGGCCGTCCCGGGCGACCTGTGGCCCATAGTCCGTTTTATCCTAGGCCTGGCCGCGGTGGTGGCCGGGCTGCGCTTCATCTGGCGTAACCTCATCATCGGCTTTGCCCGGCAGGTGGAACTGGGTCTTCGGGACCGGCTCTACGCCAAGCTCGTCCGCCTTTCCCCGCGCTGGCACCTGGAGAATTCCAGCGGCGACCTGATGGCCATGGCCACCAACGACATGGACAATATCCGCATGGCCCTGGCCACCGGCCTCATCAGCATTGTCGATACCCTGCTCCTGGGTTGCGCCGCCCTGTTCTTCATGGTCTCCATCAGCCCCGGCCTGACCCTCTGGGCCGTATTGCCCCTGCCGGCCATAACCCTGGTCACCCACTTTCTCGGCCGCCGCCTCTACCGCCTGGTGTTGGCCACCCAGAACTCCTTCGGCCTCTTAACCGAGACCGTGCGGGAAAAACTGGCCGGCCTCAAGGTCATCCGGGCCATGGGCCTCGGAGCCCTGGCTCTCCGGGAAACCGAGCGGTCCGGCCGGGACTATATGAAGCTGAACATCAGCCAGGCCCTCCTGGCCGGAACCTTCTTCCCCTTTCTGCACTTCATGAGCAACCTGGCCCTGGCCCTGGTTCTCTATTTCGGCGGCCGCGAAACCATCTTCGGCCGCGTCTCCACCGGCGATTTCGTGGCCTTCATCAGCTACCTGGCCCTTCTGACCTGGCCCCTAATCGCCCTGGGGATGATCATCGGCTTTCTGCAGCAGGGCCTGGCCTCCCTGGACCGCTTGAACCGCGTCTTCACGGCCGAAGGCGAAGAACCCGAACTTCTCCCGCCCCTTGAGCCCCGGACGGATATCGTGATCCGGCATCTGACTTTTCAATACCCCACCCGAAAGACGCCGGCTTTGTCCGACGTGAGCCTGAACCTGGCCCATGACCGGATCACCGCCCTGGTCGGCCCCATGGGCGGCGGCAAAAGCACCCTGGCCGCCCTGCTCCCGGCCCTCTTCAAGGCCCCGCCCGGAACCATCAGCGTGGCCGGCCGGCCAGTGGAAGACTGGCCTCTTTCAGGTCTCCGGGCTCGCTTCGGCTATGTGCCCCAGGACGGTTTTCTCTTCAACGGCACCATCTATGAAAACGTGGCCTTCGGCCGGCCCGAGGCTCTGGAGGCCGAGGTCCTGGCCGCGGCCGAAGCCGCGGGCCTAAGCGAAGACTTGAAATTTTTCCCGGACGGGATCCAAACCCTGGTGGGTGAGAGAGGGCTGACTCTCTCCGGCGGACAAAAACAGCGCCTGGCCCTGGCTCGGGCTCTCCTGCCCGACCCGCCCTACCTCATAATGGACGACCCCCTCTCGGCCGTGGACGCGGAAGTGGAGGCCCAGATAATGGACCGACTCCTGGCCCTTCGGCGGGGGCGGGGCGGGCTCATCATCAGCCACCGCCTGACCAGCCTCCTGGCCGCCGACTGGGTCGTGGTGCTGGAACGGGGCCGGGTGGCCGACCAGGGCACCCCGACGGAACTCATGAAGCGCGGCGGCTATTTCCAACGGGTGCTGGAATTGGGCGAGGATGAACCATGAGCGCGGACTCGGGCGCGGCGCGGGACGATGAGATCCGCCGGCCTTTCCAGGCCGGCGACCTGGCTCTTTTGTGGCGGCTGAGGCATTTGGCCCGGGGCACCCGGCGTCTCATGGCCCTGGGCGCGCTTTTCGTCCTGGGGGCCGCCCTGGCCGGCGTGGCCCTGCCCTACGTCACCAGCCTGGTCATTGACGATTACATAGTGCCCGTGGGCCACCGGCTGGAACTTTCAGCCCCCCTGCCCCCGGTCCTCAAAACCCTTTTGGAAGACGGCGAGATCATTAAAAACCCCGAACCCGGAGGACCGGCCTTTCTCACCCCCCGGGCCCTGGAAAAGCTGGGCGAACGCGAGCGGGAAGCCCTCATCCAGGCCGGCTTTCTGAGCCGGGAACGCTTCTACGCCCGGCCGGGCGACCCCGAAGGCCGGCTGGCCGCCCTGGCCGCCAGCCGGCCGGACCTGGTCAGCCGCCAGGGCGGGCTCTACGCCGTGGAGGAAAAAAATCTGGCCGCCCTGCCGGAAACCCTGCTCGCCGCCTGGCGGGCGGCCGATCTGAGCGGCCTGGCCCGCCTGGCCCTCCTCTTTGCCGGCCTGATGTTCCTGGGCTACGGCCTGGAATTCGGGCAAAGGGTGGTCCTGGAAGTGGTGGCCCAGCGTCAGGCCCTGGCCCTCAGGCAGGAACTCCTGACCCATCTGTTCAGCCTCAGCCAGAGCTTCTTCGACGGCCGCCTCACCGGCCGCCTGACTTCCCGGCTCACCAACGATGTCAACAATCTCAGTTCCCTGGCCAAAAACAGCGTGGCCACCGTGGGGGGGGACCTGGTCTCCCTGGCCGTCATAATCGTGGTCATGTTCTCCCTGAGCCCCAAGCTGGCCGGCCTCACCGTGGCCTTCACCCCCCTGACCATAATCCTGGCCTCATATTTCAGCCGCCTGTCCCGGGCCGTGCAGCGCGACCTCCGGGCCCGCCTGGCCGCCATCAACCAAACTTTCAGTGAAACCCTGGGGGGCATCCTGGTCATCCAGGCCTTCCGCCGGGAAAAGCTGAACACGGAAATATTCCAGGGAATAAATCATGAGTATTATCTGGCCGGTATGCGGCAGACCAGGATCCACGCCCTGTTCGTGCCCCTGATCGATGTTTTCGCCTCGGTCATCCTGGCCCTGGTCATCTGGTTCGGCGGGGGCGAGGTGCTGGCCGGCGACCTCAGCCTGGGGGTGGTGGCCGCCTTCATTGGCTATGCCCGCCGCTTTTTCCAACCCATCCAGGACCTGGCCGAGAAGCTCAACATCTTTCAATCAGCCTTCGCCTCCCTAGAACGCCTGACCGACATTCTGGACCAGGACGAGCGCCTGGAGGAACCGGCCAACCCCCTGGTCCCGGTCCGGCCTGGCGGGGCCCTGGCCTTCGAGGGCGTCAATTTCCGCTACCGCCCCGACGGGCCCCTGGTGCTGACCGACTTAAGCTTCACCATAAAGCAGGGCGAAGCCGTGGCCCTGGTGGGCCAGACCGGCAGCGGCAAGAGTTCCATCATCAATCTCATCCAGCGCAGCTACGACCCGGAATCCGGCCGCATCACCTTCGACGGCCAACCCTTGAAGGAACTGGACCTGACCCTCCACCGGGCCCGCCTAGGGCTGGTCACCCAGGATGTCTATCTCTACGCCGACACGGTCCTGGACAATCTGCGCCTGGGCCGCGACCATTTGCGCGACGCGGAACTGGAAGCGGCCTGCCAAGCCGTAGGGGCCGACCATTTCATCAAGCGCCTGCCCCGGGGCTACGAGGAACCCCTGGGGGCCGGCGGCCGCCACCTTTCGGCCGGGGAAAGACAGCTTCTGGCCTGCGCCCGGGCCTTTCTGGAAACCCCGGAAATAATCATTCTGGATGAAGCCACGGCGGCCGTGGATTCAGAGACGGAACAACTCATTGAAAAAGCCTGCCGCACCCTCTTCGCCGGCCGCACCTCCATCACCATCGCCCATCGCCTCTCCACCATCCGCCAAGCCGACCGCATCCTGGTCCTCAACCGGGGGCGCCTGATCGAAGAGGGCGGCCATCGGGAGCTTCTGGCTTTGAAGGGCGCCTACTACCGGCTGGCCTTGCTCCAGGGCCTGGCCTGAAACCGGCCGGTCATCCCGCGGCAAGGCCCCAGATCAGGAGGGCCAGAACGAGGACCGCGCAGAAAACGCCTAAGGCCCGCCGCAGACGGTCCCAGAACTGAAAATACTTATGGTCAGGGGTCAGGGGGACGGCCTCCCGGGCGGCTTGGGCCAGCAGGGAACCCAGAACGATCAGGGCCGCGCCCCAGACCATGCGGCCGGTCATTATTTCACCTAGGAAAATCAGGCCGGCCAAGGCGGCTATGACGCACTGCACGGGCGAGACAACGGCCACCGCCGTGGCCGAAAGGTCTTTCTGGGCCATGGCCTGGCAGAGATAGGCCACCCCGGCCGAAAGCATGCCCCACATGGTATAAGGCAGGGTCTTGACGAAAATATCCCAGGTGGGCATAAGGCCAAGGGCGGCGGCCGCGCCGGTCATCATCAGGCCGGCGGCCACGGTTTGAGCCAAAGTGAAAAGCCAGGCATTGACCTTGGCCACTAAGTAGCCTGAAAACACTATGTGGGAAGCCCAAAAAAAATTGGCCGCCATCACCAGGCCCGCGGCCGGCCCCAGGCCGTCCGCCGCGCCGCCGGTCAAAAAATAAAGTCCGCCCAGGCTGACCGCCAGCCCGGCTATGACCTTGGGACGCGGCAGCAAGCCCATGACCAGGGCCAGAACCGGCACCAGTGAACTGTAAAGAGAGGTGATGAAGCTGACCTGGCCGGCGGGCATCTTGGCCAGGGCGCAGGCCTGGAGGATGGAGCCCCAGCTGAGGAGGAAACCGGCAAACAAGCCAGCCCAGAGCCAGAGCCGGGGCGAGTGTTTGCCGGTATAGGCCAGGAGGGCCGGCCGCCGCCGCCGCCTCAGGGCCATCGGCAGGAGGGACAGGGCGCCAAAGAGGAAGCGCAGACCGGAAAAAGCCGAAGGCGAGAGATCCTGGAGGGCCAGCCGGCTGAGAGGGTACGACAGGCCCCAGATGAGGACGGCCGCACCCATGAAAGAAAAGGCTTTGGTTTTAGGGGACACGGTTTTTACCCGGATTGCCGAAATAAGGCTTGTTTTTGCCGATAAGCGCTAAAGGCCGTAGGTCTGGATTTTTGTTATCAGGGCCCGGCGGCTCAGGCCCAGAGCCGCGGCCGCATGGGTGCGGTTGCCGCCGTGAGCCCGGAGGGCCCGGGCGATTATCTGGCGCTCGACGGCCTCGGTAACTTCCCGTAGCGCGGCTTTCAGATCCAACCACTCCGCAGGCAAGCTCAAATGGAAACCGTCCGTCTCCGAGGACGCCGGGGCGACCGGCCCGGCCGGAGCAAAGGGGAAGTCCTCCGGGGTGATGGTTTCGCCGTTGCTCATGACCGCGCTCTGCTCGAGGACGTTGCGCAGAGCCCGGACATTACCGGTCCATTTTTGATCCATGAGGAGACGGACGGCCGCGGGCGAGATCTTCTTGGGCCCGAGGCCGTTTTTTTCCACCGCCTGCTTGAGAAAGAGGCCGGCCAGGAGGGGGATGTCCTCGGGCCGGTCCCTTAAAGGCGGCATCCTGAGGTTGATGACATTCAGGCGGTAGTAGAGGTCCTCCCGGAAGCGGCCGGCCTGGACCTCCTCGGCCAGGTCCTTGTTGGTGGCGGCCACCACCCTCAGGTCGACCTTCTTGGCCGACAGTTCCCCAACCCGCCGCACTTCCTCCTCCTGGAGGGTCCGAAGGAACTTGACCTGCATATCCAGGGGCAGATCGGCCACTTCATCCAGAAAAAGGGTGCCGCCGTCGGCTTCGGCTATGAGCCCCTTCTTGGCCTGGTCGGCCCCGGTGAAGGCGCCCTTGACGTGGCCGAAGAACTCGCTCTCCATGAGGCTCTGGGGGATGGCCCCGCAGTTGACCGGAACGAAGGGCTTTTCCCGGCGGGGGCCGTTGAGGTGCAGGGAGCGGGCGGCCAGTTCCTTGCCGGTGCCGCTTTCGCCGGTGATGAGCACCGTGGCCCGGGTTTCAGCCACCTTGGCGATGAGGTCGAAGACCTTGCGCATGGCCTGGCTGTGGCCCAGGAAGACCGAAAGGTCGAAGCGATCGTTGATCTCCTTCTTCAGGCGAAGGTTTTCATCCAGGAGACGGCCGCGCTCCAGGGCCTTTTCCAGGATGAGGATG
>Ga0082212_10000336_pt1 | contig 68327 bp, 53 predicted proteins | sample TergutNt197P3_FD_71548 | JGI IMG/M metagenome (GOLD analysis project Ga0082212, IMG submission 71548) | Neocapritermes taracua P3 segment gut microbial communities from Petit-Saut dam, French Guiana - Nt197 P3 | ecosystem: Host-associated > Arthropoda: Insects > Digestive system > Gut ... | reverse complement strand
AGTAAGGGAAGAAAGCGTTGGTAAAGGTGGGGATTTGACCGTAGCCGAGGCCGAGGTAGGTCACGGCGCCTTTGTCGTCTATCTTGATTTGGAACTCGGTTTTGTCGTTGTTCCACTGGCCGTGGCCGATCCCGCCGCCGTCCGCTTCTTTCAGGGTGAAGATTTTGTATTCAGCGCCGTCGAGGAGATTCAGGATATTTTCAAATCTAAAGAAAGCCGTACCGCTGGCAAGATTCTGAGTAGCGATAACCTCATTATCGACAGAGAGTTCGAAGGTGAAGTTGCCTGTGCTGTTGCCGTCGACGATCTTTGTGAACATGATCTCCGCGGGTATGACATTTAACTCAAGCCTGATCCAGCCTTTATTAACCAGATCTATCTGAACTTCCGTATCGCTGATCCAGTTATGCTCTTCTATACGGTTCCACTCATCGTAGCTGACGGTCCTTTTACCCGGATCTCCTTTATTGCCGCCTTCATTGTCGGTAGCGATCTGGTAGACTGTGACGGATCCGGGGCCTTCCAGTCCGTAAAACCAGAAGAGGAACTCCCAGTATTTAGACGCGTTCGCCATTTCCGTACCCGCGGCGATGTTCTTCAGCTCATCATACTTCGCGCCACTGGAATAAGGGCCGCTTTTATATAAGCCGTAGCGGAGCGTATCCGTCCCAAGGCTCCCGGGGGCAGGGATAGCGCTGTTTGTGCGTCCATTATACTGGTATGTTTTTCCTAAAATGGAGAGATTATTACCTTCTTTGATATATACTGAGAATTTTAGAACTTTATCGGAGATCGTGATTTCATTAAATCTCGGATTACCTGAATTCCAGCTTATCGTCGAGAGTTCAAAAGCGTTTAAGGAAATACTTTCTTTTGTATAATAAAACGTATTATCTCCGGCGGGCTCAAAGATGGCCGCCGTATCTTCCGGATGAGTCTCATAATAGCCGACCGCGTAAGGGGCGGAGAGAGTTAATGTATAGGTGAGTTTTGTAGGATTCGCCTGATCTGTAGACAGCCCTGCCGCCGGGATAGACCAGAGGATCGTTCCGCCATTGACTAAGGCCGGGTTAATTCCGCTTATGTTGAAGTCCGCATTATTGAATGCGTCGGTGATTTCAATTGCTGTGCCCGCTTTCAATGGGTTTTTATCCAGTGCGGCGCCGTAGTTTTTGCCAACTGCAAATAAAGTGACTTCGAAGACGCCGTCCCCTTGATCGACGACGCTTCTTCCTGTCCAAACTTCACCTGGCTGTAGTGTGTGGGGCGGCGCGGGATTGATTACCTGGTCTCCGGATTCGTAATTGAACCTGCCGCCGGGGAGGGTGTCAGCGAACAACGCGAGCGTGGGGAGTAACATCATGAACATGAGGGCGGTGAGGGTGATAGCGACTGCTTTTTTCATTCTTTTCGTAAACATTTTGGGGGCTCCTTTCAATTTTGGTTTCTTCGACTTTTGTTTTTTTTCGTTGTTTTATGCGCTTTTGTCGAGTCACATTTGCAACTTATGGCCTTATCTTAAACCCTTGAAGTAACATTTCGGTCACATTTTTAAAACTTATATGGTGTATTTTTAGATATTGTGACACCATGCCGACATAAAAAAGTGACCGAACTGTAATTCGGTCATCTGTGCTCCGGGTACCTGCGCGCTGTGCTGTGTTCAACCCGTCATTGCTCCGGGTACTTGCGCGCCGTGCTGTGTTCAACCCGTCATTGCTCCGGGTTCATGTGCGTTGTGCTGTGTTCAACCCATATATTTATATGTGCATATTCGCCAGATCCAGGGCGGCCTTAACGGGAGGCATGTACCGTTCGATCTGATTCTCCGCCAAAACACCGCGTAAATATTCTTCCGCCGGTTGATCGGAAACCGACCATTCCATATTCAGAAAATCAACGCTGCTGACGCGGTATAATCTGGCGCAGATGTTCAAGTTGTCCGCGTTTTTGTCCAGCTTCGGCTCATAGTCGTTCTCGACGAGAAATTTCCTGATGATGATTTTCCCGTAACTGATCCTCTCGATATCGGAGCCCGATTCGCCCAGATACTGGCTTTTATTTCCGTTTTGGACCCAGACCATGGTGACGGAGTCCTGTACCAACATCCATTTGACGCCCGGCTGATCGTCGAATATCTCCTGTTGATATAGACTTACGGGTTCCTGCCCGTCTTCGCTGCAGAATTGATGGGCGTATCCTTTTTTAAATGTACCGCCTTCCGTCGTGACTCTTCCTTTGCTCCGCACAAGAAGCATGGGCGGCGACGTAACAAGCTTTTGCTGCGTAACGGAAAGGGGGAAAAACCATCCGTCTTTATAATTAACCAGAATGTGATCCGCGGAAAAGTAGTGCGTATCGTATCCTTCAGACTGAGGAAAAAGCGACATTTGCTGAACCGGGATAAGCAGAACCAATAGCGGCGGGCGCGATGAAGCAAACATTATATTATCTCCTTCCATTTAAATAAGTAAATTGGAAACGTTCTACAAGATCGAAGGATTTATGGGATTTTTATATTAACAAGGCGCGTTTGGGCGTCACCAGGATCTTTAATTGTTCATTGTCCCCGATCAAGGTCTCCAAGCCTTCTTCGACAAGGTCGTCGAGATAGATTTTTTTGGTGATGATCGGCGCGGCGTCGATGGAACCGTTGGCGAGAAGTTCCACGACCATGGGGAATTCGCCGTTGGTACATTTTGAGCCGGTGACGCTGATCTCTTTATTCACGGCGATCCAGGCCGGATACTCAAAGGGGTTCTGCGGCAGCGATATCATGACCAACTCGCCCCGCACGCGCAGCATACCGAAAGCCATGGTGAACGACTGCTGCGCGCCGGAAAGCTCATACACCAGATCCACGCTGTTCGCGAGGTTTTTAATTATCTCCTCCGCTTCCGGCGCGGTGGGGTCAAACACTATATCGGCGCCGAGCTTCAGCGCCAAGTCGCGTTTCGACTTTGTGCGTGCCGTGGCGATTATCTTCGTACAGCCCGATACTTTCAGGAGGCTGACCATCAATAAACCTATGGCGCCCACGCCGAATACGGCCGCGGCGTCTCCCGGCTTGAACTTGCTGATCCGCAGAGCGTGAGCCGCTATGCAAGCCGGTTCAGCCAGTGCCGCGACGTCGAGGGGCAGATTGTCGGGGATTTTCGTTACCATAGTTTCCCTGACTACCGTCTCCTCCGCGAAGGCGCCGTATATCCCATTCAGGCCGAACATCACCAGATTCTCACAATTATTGGAATACCCTTGAATGCATGTGGGGCATTTACCGCAAAAGAACAACGGATTAACTACCACCCTGTCTCCCGGCTTGACCCTCCGGACGTCCGCGCCTGTCTCGGCCACCGTCCCCGAGAACTCATGGCCCGGCGTAAATACGGGACGGGGGGCCTTTCTCTCATATGAATGCTTATCGCTTCCGCAGATACCGGCCCATTCCACAGCGATCCTGACTTCGTCCGCTTTGACCGGCGGCAATACCAGATCCTCGATTCGGATATCGCCGTTGCCGTAATTCCGCGCTGCTTTCATATTATCCACCCCTTCGCGAGTATTCTTAGCTTGCTTTATATTGAATCGCCCTGTTTCTCCCCTCGGACTTCGCGGAATAGAGCGCGTCGTCCGCGCAGCGGATAAAATCGTCGACCAGACAGTTCAGCGTAGGCGTCTGAGAGTTGATCCCGATGCTAATGGTCAAATACGTCGTTTCGCCGTCGTCGAGAGGAACTTCCGTTTCGGCTATCTTTATCCTGATCCTCTCCGCTATCGTGAAAGCATGCTCGCCTTCCGTATCGGAGAGAAGTACGGCAAACTCTTCCCCGCCCCAGCGCGCCACAAAATCTATGGAGCGTTTCAGCGCTTTGGCAAACTCGCTCGCTACCATCTGCAGCGCCTTGTCACCCTGTAAATGTCCGTAGGTATCGTTATAATTTTTAAACTTATCCACATCGACAAACAAAATGCTGAGGGGCTCCTGATGTCTGATCGCCCTGTTCCATTCCTGCCGCAGCCTTTCCTCAAAGCTGCGTCTGTTGGGTATATTCGTAAGCTGATCGATCAAACTCAGGCTCTCGATGGTTTCAATATAGTTGTGCTCGGCTATTTCATGCTTAGTCATCAGGTATTTCGCTAAAAAAGACAACATGAAAAAAGCGGTATAAAGCATGGGGAAACGCAGCATAAACGTCTGTGAATAATACATGCCGACGAAACTGTTCAGCGGCGTCCAAAAAAGAATGATGAAAAATACCTCAAAAAAGACGCCAATAGAAGCGACCGTCATTAACTCCATAAACAACATGGTAGACGGCGGCAGCAGCAGGGTCCAGAGGATCGCGAAGCCGTCGTTCCCGCCCGTCAGCGTAAAATATACGCAGAGCATGGACAGCGCCGCGCAAAGCGATAAATCGACCATCCTTTCCAGTTTGATCACAAGGCTGATAATAAAAATACATACCAGAGCCAAGGTCAATACGGTTGTCGCGATCATCATTTCATATTGATGCTGGATAAAATTCATAATGCTCATAATCGCGGTAATGAGCGAAAGCGCCAAAGCGATAACGCCGGTGGCGCGTTTCTCCCGCCCCGGCTGATTATTGTCTGGTTTTTTATACTTAATCGTATCTACGATGCTCTTAATGTTACTATTTAGCTTCATTATAGTATCCCTCTATATATCATATTGGAAATGCGATCATGAAGAAGCGGAACAGTATAACTGAACAACGCAAATCTGTGTGTTTAATAATAGCACATATTGTATATATTTTGTAGTAAAAAATAATCGATACCACGCGTTCATGACAGGATCAGGCGACTACAGGACAATGATCTCTTTTGTGGATTTATTAAGTATCTCATTGCCGTCTCGCGTAACCGCGACGATATCCTCGACGCGCATCCCGACTTTACCTTCGAGATAGATCCCCGGCTCGACGGAGAAAACCATCCCCGGCTTGAGGGTACGGCTATTGTTCTTTTTGATGTCCGGCCCTTCGTGTATCATATAACCTATGCCGTGGCCCAGGCGGTTGATGAAAGCGTCTCCGTATCCGGCTAAGGCGATGATATCCCTTGCGGCGGCGTCCACGTCGGGGATGAAAGCGCCGTTGACGGCGGCTTTCTCTCCGGCAATATTGGCTTCCAGGACGATATCGTAGATCTTGCGTTCCTCTTCGCTGATCCCGCCGACAAAAAGGGTTCGCGACATATCGGAATATAAGCCGCCGACCGCGCAGCCAAAATCCAGCAGCACGACGTCTTTATCCGATACGGCGCGGCTGTCGCCGTGATAATGGGGATAACTGGTATTGGGGCCTGAAGCGACGATAGCCCAGCATTTATCCCCTCCCGCCTTCGCCATCCCGGCAAGCAAAAAGCGGCGGATATCCGCTTCCGTCATCCCCGGCTTGATATAACCCAGGACTTCGGTAAACATGGCGTCGGCAATAACGGCGGCTTTCCGCAGATACTCCAGTTCCCCGGGCGTTTTTATCATGCGGGCTTCTTCCAGCACAGGCAAAGCATTGATAAACTCTACGCCGCAAGCCCCGGCTATATCTACGATATTGAAAGCCTGGGCCGTGGAGTTGAGGCCCAGCTTGCATCCGGCAAGGCCGTTTTCCGCCAGCGCGGCGCTCACGGCGTCGGTCATGCTCTCACCGTCCAGCCATGTATAGATTTTCATTTCTTCTCCATACGCCCTGGCGACCTCTCCCAGATAAAGCAGGTTGCAGAGATAAAATCTATCCCCGCCCGCGGTCAGGAACAAGCCTTGAAACCGTTCGCACATCATCGGCGTAAAGCCGGTCAGGAAAAGCAGCTCCTCGGAAGGGCATACCAGAAGCCCGTCCAGGCCGGCGGCCCGGATCTGGCCGCACAGGTTATGTATTCTCTCTTCGTTCATGTTTAGCCCTCGCTTTCGCAGGCGGAAAACCTGTCATCTAATCATATCATAAGGCTTGCCGGGTGAGAATTAATTTTTCTACAGATGGCCTTCGATTGATTATTTAGTAATATATGGATACGTTGAATTCATACCTTAATAATGCGATTGACTTTGGGTGGATTTACATTATAATGTATCCCATAAACCGTTGTCGCGTAAACGGCGGTAAACTTGCATACAAACTAAGGAGGATCCCGAATGAAAAAGGTCATCAGTATTTTATTGTTAAGTATCTTTGTGTTTTCCTTAGCCGGCTGCGGCGGCGGCCAGGCGGCTCAAACAACCCAGCCGGCGGCGGCCGCTTATCACATCGGCCTCTGCACTTTGGGATTTGACCAGTCGGAAGACGAGATCAGAGGCGTCGAGGCTTTGATTGCCAAGTACGGAAAAGTTGAGGACGGCGGTCTGGTCAAGCACGTCGTGCTGCCCGCCAACTTCGCTGAGGAGCAGGAATTAGTCATTTCGCTCATCTCGGGGCTCGCGGACGATCCGCTGATGAAGGCTGTCATCGTGAACCAGGGCATCCAGGGGACTGCGGCCGGATTCCAAAAAATCAAGGAAGCAGGCCGGGACGACATTATATTGCTGACAAATATGCCCCAGGACGACCCGGAGGTCATGCGAAATATTGCGGACATCATCGTAGACTCGGACAATGTTTTGAGGGGTTATTATGATATCGTCAGGGCCAAGGAGATGGGCGCCACGACGTTTGTCCATATGTCCTTCCCCCGCCATATGAGCGTTTACGTCCTTTCCAGAAGAAGGGCCATCTACGAGCAGGCCTGTAAAGACCTTGGCATAGAGTTCGTGTTTGAGACGGTACCAGACCCGGCGGGGGATATCGGCGCGGCGGGCGCCCAGCAGCAGGTGCGGGATATGATGCCCCGCCTCGTGGACAAGTACGGCAAGGACGCCGTATACTTTACGACCAATACCGGCTTGCATGAGCCGATCATCGCCCGGGTAGTCGAGTTAGGCGCCCTATTTGTGGACCAGGATGATATGTCGCCGGTCTGCGGTTTCCCCAGCGCCCTCGGCATCGACCTCACCGATGTGGCGGGCGACTGGCCGGCTATCGTCAAGAAGATCGAAGAAGATATCGTAGCTAAGGGAGCGTCCGGAAGGCTGGGGACCTGGCCATATGCCTTCACTTACGCCGCCAGTATCGGCCTCTTTGAGCTCGCGAAGGACATGATCGATGGAAAAGCGACAAACGATACGCTGGGCGACATCGTAAAGGCGTTCCAGGTCGTCACCCCGGGCTGCGAGTGGGTGTCGGGTATATTCACCTATCCCGACGGCAGCACCATCGACAACTATTACCTCCTGACGATGGATACCTATGTCTTTGGCAAAGGTTATTCCGGCGTGATGAGCGAGCCGGTCCCGGAAAAATATTTAACGATCGAGTAAGAAGAGAAATTATTCACGCCCGAGCAGGCTGACAGCCTATATCTGGTAAGGTGGCAATACGGTATTTTTTCGTATCATATTGCGGTCACCGGGTAGATATAGGCTGTCTGGCAAGCCGGGCATGAACATTGTTAGCTAAATCTCTGTTGGAGTGTGTTGGCTTTGAGCACGGATAGTCAGGAAGTCTTACGTTTTGAGAATGTAGGAAAGTCCTTTTTCGGCAATCAGGTATTAAGGGATATATCTTTTTCGCTGGAGAAAGGAAAGATACTAGGGCTCGTCGGCGAGAACGGCGCCGGAAAATCCACGATGATGAAAATCCTTTTCTCCATGGACGACATCAGGGAAACGGGCGGATACGAGGGCGCCATATATCTTGACGGGACAAAGCTGAGTTTTAATAATCCCATGGACGCCATCAACGCCGGTATCGGCATGGTCCATCAGGAGTTTTCGTTGATCCCGGGGTTTACGGCTACCGAGAATATTCTTCTCAATAGAGAGTATACGAAACACAGCGTGATTTCAAAGGCATTCGGCGGAAAGCTGGATACCCTTGACCGGCACAGGATGCATCTATCGGCGAAAGAAGTCATCGAGCTGCTGGGCGTAAGCCTGGACCCCGATATGCATGTCTCAAATATGCCGGTGGGTCACAAGCAGTTTGTAGAAATATCGAGAGAAGTCAATCGTGAAAATGTCAAAGTGCTGATCTTCGACGAGCCCACCGCGGTGCTGACCGAGAGCGAGGCCCTGGTCTTGCTTGGCGCGTTGAGAAGGCTCGCCGACAGGGGCGTGGCGATCATCTTTATCAGCCACAGGCTTCAAGAGATCATCGACGTATGCGACTCGGTCGTTGTGCTGCGCGATGGCGAACTGGTGAAAAATGTCAATCGCGAAGAAGGATACTCGGTAGTACAGCTCGCTAAATGGATGGTCGGCCGCGACGTCGAGAGCAAGCCCGCCAGGCGCGAAAGTGTTTTAGATAACGATAGCGATATCGTGATGGATATCCAAAACCTTTGGGTCAATATGGCGGGGGAACTGGTAGACGACGTAAGCCTCAGTATCAGAAGGGGCGAGTTTCTCGGTATCGGCGGGTTAGCGGGTCAGGGGAAATTGGGGATACCCAACGGGATCATGGGCCTCGCCGAGGCGGGGGGCGAGATCACTTACAATGGCAAGCCCTTCATCCTGAATTCACCGAAAGCCGCTTTAGATTTAAAACTCGCTTTCGTATCCGAGGACAGGCGCGGCTTTGGTTTACTGCTGGACGAGCCTGTCTACTGGAATGTGACGTTTTCGTCAATGCAAGTGCTGAACAAATACCTGAAGCGTTACATCGGAGTGAGGTTACGCGACGACAAAGAGATGCGTGAAACGACGAAAGCGTATATCAAATCGCTGGAAATACGCTGCGTCAGCGAAAAGCAGAAAGTACGGGAGTTGTCCGGCGGCAACCAGCAGAAGGTGTGTCTGGCGAGGGCCTTTGATCTGGAGCCGGATCTGCTGTTTGTCTCCGAACCGACGCGGGGCATCGATATAGGCGCCAAGTCCCTGGTGCTCCAGGCGCTGAAACGCTACAACGAAGAAAAAGGCGTGACTGTCGTCATGGTTTCCTCCGAGCTTGAAGAGCTCAGGTCTATCTGCGACAGGATAGCAATCATTTGCGACGGAAGAGTCGCGGGGATTCTAAGCGCCGACGAAGAGTCGGAAAAGTTCGGCTTGCTTATGTCGGGCTTAAGCTCAGATAAGGAGAGCGCCTGATGATTAGCTTGATCCATAAAATCGGTTGGCCCAGGCTGATTATCGGTTTATTTCTGACCGGCTTGTTTATCGCCTGCCCTTTTGTCGGCGTCAATATCCAATTCGCGATCACAGACGTAATGGGCCGCTTCGGCATGAACCTTGTGCTGATCCTTTCCCTTGTGCCGATGATACAGTCCGGCTGCGGCCTGAACTTCGGCGTCCCCCTCGGCATCGTATCGGGCGCCTTTGGCGCGGTCTGCAGCGTCGAGCTTCAGGCTACCGGCTTGACGGGCATACTCGTCGCGATGCTGATTGCCTGCTCTTTCGCTATTGTGATCGGCTTAATTTACGGTAATATCCTGAACCGAATCAAAGGCGACGAAATGATTATATCTACTTATGTCAGCATGGCCTTTGTGGGATTCATGTGCCTATTGTGGGTGAGATTGCTGCCGTTCAAGAATCCGCTCCTGCTCTATGGTTTCGGGGGCAGCGTTTTCAAACCGCAGATCCCTTTGTCCAATCATTGGGCCGGCGTTCTGGATAAAGTCCTGTATTTTAAAATCGGCCCCATCATCGAAGTCCCGGTAGGAATGTTTCTCGTCGGCGCTATCAGCTGCTTTCTGATGTGGCTGTTTTTCCGCTCCAAACTCGGCACCGCGATGACCGCCGCGGGCTCAAACCCCGAGTACGCCCGGGCCGCGGGCGTCAGCATCGATAAAATGCGTCTCATCTCCGTAGTCATGTCCACATCCATAGCGGCTTTTGGCATGATTATCTATTATCAGCATTATACGTTCGCGCAGCTCTATATGACGCCGATCAACCTGATGCTCCCCACAGTCGCGGCGATACTCATCGGCGGCGCCGCTATCAGGAAGGCTACGATCACCAATGTGATTATCGGAACGTTCTTATTCCAGGGCGTCGTTACGGTGGGGCCGATGGTGGCCGGCAGCGCCTTTGGCGATATAGCGGACGCGCTGCGGCTGGTTATCTCCAACGGCATGATACTTTATGCGCTTACCAGAAAAGAGCAGAGATAATGGCAAAAAAGTTTGATTTTAAATTATTATTGATGAAAAATATTGTCCCCGTCATTTTTTTGCTGATGACGGCTATTATGATGCCGTTTTCCGGATACTCGGGGAAATTCCTGGCGCAGGAGATCGTAACCCGCCTGGGCAGGGACACTTTCCTGGTGCTGGCCCTGCTTATCCCGCTTATGGCCGGTATGGGCATTAACTTCGGCTTGGGGCTGGGCGCTATGGCCAGTCAAATCGCGTTGGTGTTCGTCACGGATTGGCATGTCACAGGCGTATCGGGCATACTGCTGGCTATGCTGATCTCCACGCCCATATCCATAGTCTTTGGCTTATTCGGCGGGTATCTGCTGAATAACGCCAAGGGCCGTGAGATGATTACTTCTTACGTGCTTGGATTCTTCATGCTTGGCGCGTATCAGATTATCGTTTTATTCGGGATGGGCAGTATCATCCCCATCGGCGACGAGGGGCTCCTCCTGTCCAGGGGCTTCGGCATCAGAAACACCATCATGCTTGACGGCATAGCCGGCAGTTTTGATACATTGATCGATAGATTGTTCGGCTTTCGCGTCCATATCGCCGATATCGGCATACCGGTATTTACGATACTGGTGGTCGCTTTGCTCTGCCTGCTTACCTGGTGGTTCAGAAGGACCAAGCTCGGGCAGGAGATACGCGCCGTAGGCCAGGATATGGGCGTTTCCGCGGCGTCCGGAATCAATGTCGGCCGGACAAGGATCATCTCCATGCTTATATCAACGGTCCTGGCGGGATACGGCTATATCGTTTTCATGCAGAACGTCAGCGTAATGCCCGTCTATACAGGGGCGAATACGGTGGCTACTTATGCCGCCGCCGCGCTTCTGGTGGGCGGGGCTACGGCGAGCAAAGCCGGGATACCCGGCGTCATCTTTGGGGTAGCGTTATTCCATCTGTTGTTTATCGTTACGCCCATGGCGGCTAACCGGATATTTGGCGCGGCGGAAGTCGCCGAATACTTCAGGCTGTTCATTTCGTATTCGATTATCGCGCTGGCGCTGGTACTAAACGGCTGGAACGCGAAAAAGGAAAAGGACCGGGCCCTTTTTGGGCATCGGAACCGAGGCGGCGACGAGCCGGCATGACGGAGGGTTAGGGTAGCGCCCAATGTTGAATCATTTCCGGGATGTAGGGGAGCTTGATTGTGCGCTCAGTATCAGTATTCAGTATCCAGAGGTTCAGCCTGCACGACGGGGACGGGATACGTACGACCATTTTTTTCAAAGGCTGCCCGTTACGCTGCGCCTGGTGCCATAATCCTGAGAGCCAGAGCTTCGCGCCGGAGCTGATTTTTCACGAGGAGCGCTGCGCGGGCTGCGGGCGTTGCGCGCCCCTTTGTCCGGTTAATGCTATGGCATCGCCGACGGGGCCGACGGCTCATGCGGCGAGCGCCGCGGTTTATCAGGCCCGCCCGGATCGGACGCGTTGTACGGGCTGCGGAGCTTGTGTGGAGTCATGCGTCGGCGGCGCCCGGGAATTGGCAGGCAAACCCTGGACGTCGGAGGAAATCCTGGCCCTGGTTAAGCGGGACGCCCCGTTTTATGAGACTTCCGGCGGCGGAGCGACCTTGTCCGGGGGCGAGCCCCTGGCTCAGGATATGGACGCTCTGGAAGACCTGCTTATCGGGTTGCGCGAGGAAGGTCTATCCGTAACCGTCGATACCTGCGGTCATGTGCCCTGGGCGAATATAGCCCGGGTATTGCCATATATCGACCTGTTTTTATACGACGTCAAACATGCCGACGGGGAAATCCATCGCCGTTTAACCGGGGAAGGCAATGCCCTGATCCTGGAGAACCTTGCCCGCCTCGGAGAAACCGGCGCCATAGTCGACGTCAGCGTACCCGTGATCGACGGGTTTAACGCGCATATAGATGATATGGAAGCGATAGCCAAAGCCGTCGACACGCGGATACGGCCCCGGCGCGTACGCCTGCTCCCCTACCACGGGACGGGCGGCGGCAAATTTACCAAACTCGGCAGACCGTATATCGACGGATTCCTGACGCCGGAAGCCCCGGTCATCGAGGGTTTTCGCGCGTTATTTGACAGCCGTGGATTTAACGCAGTCATAGGAGGATAAGGTTATGGATGATCGGGGATCGACGCCACGGGTGCAAAAGTTACGCCGGGAGAGCCTGGAGGCTGTGCCGCGCCTGTACCTGGAGCGGGCAAAGCTGGTGACGGAAGCCTATGAGCGCTATGAGGGCGCGCTGTCGGCGCCGGAGCTGCGGGCCGCGGCCCTGCGCCATCTCATGGAGCATAAGACCCTGTATCTCGGGGAAGGGGAGCTCATCGTGGGCGAAAAGGGCGACGGACCCCAGGCAGCGCCCACATTCCCGGAATTATGCTGCCATACGCTGGAGGACATGCGGGTCATGAACGACAGGGAGCTGATTTCCTTCCGCGTCACGGCCGAGGATTTAGCCTATCAGGAGAAGACCCTTATCCCCTTCTGGGAGAAGCGAAGCATGCGGCGCAAGCTGCTGGAAGCCATGTCGCCTGAGTGGAAAGACGCTTATGAAGCCGGACTTTTCACCGAATTCATGGAGCAGCGGGGGCCCGGGCATACCGTAGGGTCGGAAAACATCTACATTAAGGGCTTTCTGGATTATAAGCGGGAAATCGCCGAAGCCATAGCGGCCGTCGACCCGGCGGCGGATCCCCGCGCCGGCGCCAGGCTGGAGCAGCTGCGGGCTATGGATATCTGCTGCGACGCGATTATGACCCTGGGGGCGCGTTACGCCGCCCTTGCGGATTCTATGGCGAACGAGGAGTCCGACCCCGTCCGGCGGGCGGAGTTGCGCCAAATCGCCGCGAACTGCCGGGTAGTGCCGGCCCATAAGCCGAAGACTTACTGGCAGGCTATACAGATGTACTGGTTCGTGCATCTCTGCGTCACCACGGAGCTCAATCCCTGGGACGCCTACAGCCCCGGCCGGCTGGACCAGCATCTCATCCCCTTCTATCGGCGGGATATCGACTGCGGCGCGCTGGACAGGGCGGGGGCGCTGGAGCTCCTGGAATGCCTCTGGATCAAATTCAACAACCAGCCCGCACCGCCTAAGGTGGGGATTACCCTCAAAGAAAGCAGCACCTATACCGATTTCGCCAATATCAATACCGGCGGCGTCGACCCTCTGGGGGAGGACGGCGTCAACGAAGTGAGCTACCTCATCCTGGACTGCATGGATGAAATGAGGCTTCTGCAGCCAAGCTCCAACGTGCAGATCAGCCGCAAGACCCCCGTCCGCTTTCTGCGGAGGGCCTGCGAGATATCCCGCAAGGGCTGGGGCCAGCCGGCGTTTTACAATACCGAAGCCATCCTGCAGGAGCTGCTGGGGGCGGGCAAGTCCCTGCCCGACGCCCGCAAAGGCGGCTCCAGCGGTTGCGTGGAGACGGGCGCCTTCGGTAACGAAGCCTACATCCTCACCGGTTACTTTAATTTACCGAAGATATTGGAAATCACCCTTCACGGCGGCATGGACCCGGTGAGCGGCAAGACGCTGGGCCTGCCCCTCGGCGGCGCGGATACGTTCGGGAGCTATACGGAATTATGGGAAGCCTACGCTAAACAAGTCGGGCACTTTGTCGATATCAAGGTCCGGGGCAGCAATCTCATCGAGCAGCTCTACGCCGCTTATATGCCCGTCCCTTTCCTGTCGGTGATTACCAACGACTGCATCGCAAAAGGCATGGACTACAACGCCGGCGGGGCCAGGTACAATACCAGTTATCTGCAGGGCGTAGGCATAGGCACTATCACGGATTCGCTTGCGGCTATTAAATATAACGTCTTCGACGAGGGGCGCTTTACCATGGGCGAGTTGATAGAGGCGCTGGCCGCTGATTTTGAAGGGCATGAGGAAATCCTGCATCAGGTACGCGATGATACCCCCAAGTACGGCAACGACGACGATTACGCTGACGATATCATGCGGCAGGTATTCGCGTTATACCGGAGCGCCGTCACCGGCAGGCCCAACGCCCGGGGCGGCGGTTGGCGGGTCAATATGCTGCCTACTACCTGCCATGTCTACTTCGGCGAGGTGATGCTGGCCAGCCCGAACGGCCGCTTGGCGCATAAGCCTGTATCCGAGGGGATCTCGCCGGACAAAGGCGCCGACGTCCACGGCCCCACCGCCGTCCTGCGCTCCTGCGCCAAGATGGACCAATTGAGCACCGGTGGTACGCTGCTCAATCAGAAATTCACCCCCGGCGTGGTTGCCGGGGATACAGGATTAACGCAGATGGCCAACCTCATCCGCGCGTATTTTAATATGGACGGCCACCATATCCAGTTCAACGTCGTAGACCGACAGACCCTCCTGGACGCCCAGGCCCGTCCGGAGGAGTACCGGGACCTGATCGTGCGCGTGGCAGGCTACAGCGACCATTTCCGCAATCTCAGCCGGGAGCTGCAGGACGAGATCATCGCCCGGACAGAGCAGACGCTAGTACTTCGTAGCATTTAAAAGTTGCGGAGTACTAACGTAACGGAAAGAACGGGAAGCGAATCTGAGGAGGTATCGTAATGTTTATCAACGCCGAAAACCTATCAAAGAATTACCGGACAGGCGACGTCATTACAACCGCTTTGAAAAGCGCAGGCATGACTCTCGATAAAAGCGAAATCGGTGTTATTCTCGGGCCATCAGGCAGCGGTAAATCCACGATGATGAATATACTCGGCGGCATCGACCGAGCCGACAGCGGAACCGCCTTCGTGGGCGGCGTGGACATTACGAAACTGAATGACGACCAGCTGACCGAATACAGACGGGACAAAATCGGATTTGTTTTTCAATCGTACAACCTTATTCCTCATCTGACCGTGCTTGAAAACATCGAGGTGATAGAAAACATCAGCGCTTCGCCCCTTGATAAAAACGAAGTGCTTGCCGCCGTCGGCCTTTCCAGTAAAAAAGACAGTTTCCCACGCGAATTGTCGGGCGGAGAGCAGCAACGCATCGCTATCGCGAGAGCTATAATAAAGAATCCCGAACTGCTTTTATGCGATGAGTTGACGGGAGCGCTTGATTTCGAGAACGCCGTCGAAGTGTTGTCGCTCATACAGAATATCAATAAAGATTTCGGAACGACTATCCTCATCATTACACACAATAACGCCATAAGCACAATGGCAAACAGGGTGTATAGGTTTCGCAGCGGAGAGGTGGTTGAATCAGTCGGTAACGACCATCCCGCCGACGCAAGGGGGATCGATTGGTGATGAAGCTTAATAAAAGCGTCTTTCGGGTCATGCGCGAAAATAAAGGTCAGTTCATCGGCATGCTTGCTATCGTTCTTTTATCAAGCTATCTCTTTGTCATATTCGCGCTCCTTGCCGTAAATCTCAGTTCTAATAAAAACGCTTTTATTGAGGAATATGTACAGGGAGATCTGGAGTTTTATACCGCAAGCAAAGTGGAAAACATCAGCGGTTTGGAGCGGAGTTTCGGACTGAAAATGGATGAAACCTTAGTTGCCGAAAAACTATATAACGGAAAAACTATTCGCGTATTCACACCAAATGAGAAAGTCAACATTCCCGCCGTGTTAGCTGGGAAGCTTCCCGATGCCGGGGAAATCGCACTCGATCCGCAATTCATCAAGGCTAACGGACTTACTGTCGGCGACAGCCTTGAGATAGACGGAATGCGGTATGTCATTTCAGGGATGATGTGTCTGCCAAACTATCCGTATGTGCTGCAAAAGGAAGGCGATTTAGTTAATAATCCGGCCGAGTTCGGTCTTGGCTTATTGAGCGAAGAAGATTTGGCGGTTGGCAATTACCTGTACTCCGTAAAGTTTAATGTTTCGCGAAGTAATATCTACGAACAATCAAAGCCGTTGAAAGCGGCGATCAACGATCAAAATGCCGGGATCTTGTCATGGAATTACGCAAAATACGACATGAAAACTTCTATACTTGACGTGGAGGTATTTGCGATAACCCTTTATTCATTCGTACTGCCGCCGGTTCTTATGCTCTTGTCCGCCGTGCTTGTCGCGGTCGTCCTTGGGAGGATGGTTAAGACCCAGGTGGGCGTTATCGGTACGCTTTACGCGATGGGGTACAGGAAAAAAGAAATTATGCGCCATTATTTAAGGTATCCTCTTTTCCTTGGAATTGCCGGGGGCGCTCTCGGTGGCGTCATGGGTATAGCCGGCTTCACTTCAGTGCTGGATATCATGCTGGGTTTCTTCCCTATGCCGATAAAGCATATATCATTCAATCCGCTTTTCATCATTCTTAGCATAACCTTGTCGGTTTTAGTCCTCTGTGCGGGAACATATATCGCCCTCGACAAAGTGTTAAAAAATTCCCCTGTTTCGCTTATGCGGAACGAGGGGAAAGAGAGAAAGCTGAATGTCGTCGAGAGAAAGCTGAAACTCAGCGGCATGAGATTCAACAGAAGATTTTCGATACGGGAGCAGCTGCGTTCGCTTCCGCGCCTGGTTTTCCTTATCACGGGCGTACTCGCCGCGACCATACTTTTGATGTACGGCCTCGTTTTAAAAAGCTCCTTGGATCATCTTATTAGTCAGGGAACGAACAACGCGATGGAATATGAGTACGAGTATATCATGAATCGGCTGCAGACAGCGCCCCCCACCGGCGGGGAACCGATCGCCGGCATGAAATTCGTCCCTGACGTCGATCTCGACAACCGTTTTGAGATCGTAGGAGTCAGCGTTCAGACACAAATGGTATCGCTTGTTGACTTGAAAGGCGCTCCAATAGCGATTGACGACGAAAAAGTGATCATATCAAAGACAATGGCACATAAATATAAGCTGAATATCGGAGACAGCATCACCTTTACCGACATTGTTTATGATAAGGAAAACAGTATTGCAATTACTCATATCGCCGACACAAGCATAGGCAACGTCATGTTTACGTCCATCGACAGATTATGCGAAATCGTCGGCTGGGAAAAAGGAAGTTATAACGCGGTTATATCGTATGCGCCTCTCAGCTTCGATGAAGGAATGATCTATATGACCAACACGCCGGAAAATCTTTCGGAGGGGCTCGCGGAATATATGACTCTGATGAACGCGGTTTTATATGGCATAGCGATCGCAGCCGCTTTAATCGGCTTGATCATCATGTATATCCTCGCTTCGATAAGCATTGACGAAAACAAGGACAACATATCGCTGATGAAAGCCTTCGGCTATAAAAAGAAGGAGATCGGCGCCCTCATCGTCAACGGGTCGAGAGTGTTTGTCGCGTTCGGATTTGTTGTCGGCGTGCCCTTAGCTTTCCTGTCAATCGGGCAGTTTTTGACCCTCGTGTTCGATTTGGTCAAGCTTACGATAGAGCCGCGCCTTGATTGGTATTTTGTCCCGCTTGGTTTTGCTCTCATTTATCTGGCGTTTGAGTTGTCCAAGGCCGCTTGCATGAAAAAAGTCGGCAAGATGTCGATGAGCGAAGCGCTAAAAGCGCAAAGGGAATAGGCTTAGTGAGGACAGTCCTCCGACGTTGCTAAAATCCGAGTATCGACTTGACCTCGTCCTGGCGCGCCAGGGGGCGGCCGACTTCCTTTGCGATCTCCTGCGCTTCCCTGAGTAAATCCACATTCGTCGGGTTGCGGTCCGGGTCATAGAATAATTCAAGCCCGGTCTTAATATGCCCGCCAAGCTCTATGACACGTTTGATGAAAGGGCGGGTATCGGCGTTCCCTTCGCCCCAGATCGAAATGAACCAGGGCAAGCCGCAGTCGCCCATCAGGTCAAGATAGAAATATAATCCGTCTATCGTAGGCGGTACGCCGTTGGTATTGATCGGCGGTAAAGCTACCGAACCGTAATCCCCAAAAAAGTAGAAATCTATACTCGATCCCTTCGACACCCGGCCTCTTTTGATATACTGCTGCGCCGTGCGGAGGTAACCCGGCTCATAGATCCCCCAGATTATCCCTATTTCGTGTTTGATGCATGATTCGACTTGTCTGTTCAGCACGTCGAAGGGGACGGCGTAAGTCACGCCCGCGATGTTGCCTTTTTCATCGATAGCGAATGGTAGATTGGCGGAACCGCAATCGACGCAGCTGAGGCAGACGCCTTCCCTTTGCCTAAGAAGCTCCACGTGCTCATTGCCGGACAACGTATCGCTTGTAGCTGATGTACCCGTAGGATACCAGAACATATCGGGGCATTTATCCTTGACGAGGCGCAGCGTCTTCATGTAATCTTCATACGATTCCTCTCCCCCTATATGAATATTGGAATTATGAAGATGGATAGCGCAAGCCCCCGCTTCCCAGCATTTTATCGCTTCCGCCGCTACTTCTTCATGGCCGATCGGCGTATGCGGATTGTGGTCTTTGCTCCGGAGGCCGTTGATATGGGATTCAATGATCACCGGGGTGTTCCAACGGGGTTTCGCGTCGTAGTACTGCCTAAGGCTCATACTCATTTTTCTCTCCTCCTATATCTCCCGCCCCAGCGCTCCGGCTTTATCAAGTACCTCGCGGCCCTTTATGGCGTCAGTGTCGCGGAGGCCGGCTTCGATAATGACTCCCGCGTTTTCCCATTTGGAAAACTCGCACATATTCTCAAACATCAGCACCGAGGCGCCGACTCTGCTGCCGCAGGTCAGGAGCAGCGCGGCGCGTTTGGTCGCGCGTTCAGTCCTGAGCAGGGCGTAGGTCCGGTCTATGGCCAGCTTCAACTGCGCGGTCACGCCCCAAAAGTAAACCGGTGAAGCCAGGACCAGAGCGTCGGCTGTCTTTAGCGCGTCCAGTATCTGCGGCATATCGTCTTTTTGCACGCATACCCCCGGTTCTTCGAAGCAATGCCCGCATCCCCTGCAGCCGCCTATTTTCATATCCGCGGTCCTGAATACAGTAACTTTTTTGCCTGCCGACTCCGCCCCGTCGACAAACGCCGAAACCAATGTGTCGGAGTTTGCGCCCTTTCGCGGCGAACCGGAAAGCACGACGATATTTTCACTCATTTTAGTTCAACCTCCCATCAATTTGTCGATGATACTTTCGATTATTATAACAAGAATTGTTGAGGCGCGCAAAATTTAATCCCATTTTCATTGATTATTAATGCGGCGCCTGTATGGCGTGTGTATAATGAAATCATCATTTATTCAGGAGGGTGAAAGCCATGAAAATATTTCTTATTATCGCCGGGATCGTCGTCGCTATCCTTGCCGTCATGTTTTTCTTCGTGACGAACGGGCTTTCGGCGGGCGCTAAGCTTCCCATCAACGGGATAAACCTGGCGAAGGTCCCGGACGGCGTCTATACCGGCGTATATGATTTCAAGCGCTGGTCGAATACGGTAGCCGTGCACGTGAAGGATCACGCCATCACCGCCATCGATATCGAAAAGGACATGACCGGCGCCGGCGTCACAAACGCTTCCGGCGAAACGTTACGCCGCGTCATCGAAGCGCAAAACACGACGGTCGACGCGGTTTCCGGCGCTACCGTAACATCCAAAGCGTATCTGAAGGCTATCGAGAACGCCTTTGAATAAACCTATCGCAAACTAATATACGCTTCAACCTTCGCTTCAACCCGGTTTTCAAAATACCGGAACAAGTTGACAACGCCGGCTCCGTTGATTATAGTGAATCTTAACCTTTATGAAGCGGGTGTGAAGCCATGGACGACGTCAAGAAAAACAGCGTGCTCATCGTCGACGACGAAGAACTGAACATTATGACGCTAACGCATATATTGAGCCCGAATTACACCGTTTTCGCGGTGAAAGACGGGCAGGACGCCATCGACTTCGCCGAGGAATACCATCCCGACGTCATTCTACTGGATATCGTCATGCCGGAAATGGACGGATACGCCGTGATCAACGCATTAAAAAAATCCGATGAAACGCGGAATATCCCCGTTATCTTCATTACCGGGCTAAGAAATCAAAACGACGAGGAGAAAGGGCTGGATTTGGGCGCGGCGGATTACATAAGCAAGCCATTCAGCCCCGCTATCGTCAAGCTGCGGATCGTCAACCAGATAAAAATGCTCAATCTCCTCCACTCGATAGAACTGTTGTCGATGATCGATCAGTTAACGGCTATACCCAACAGACGCGGCTTCGATAACCGCATCGATATGGAGTGGATCCGCGCGATAAGGGAAGAGTCGCTGATCAGCGTATTGATGATCGATGTAGATAAATTCAAGGTGTATAATGATACCTACGGGCATCAGCAAGGCGACGTCGTACTGCGGACGGTGGCGAAAACAATAGAGCAGTCCCTAAACCGCCCCGGTGACTTTGCGGCCAGATGGGGCGGCGAGGAATTCGTCGTACTGCTGCCGAATACCGACTTATTGGGCGCGATAGCCATCGCGGAGAGGATACGCCTCAATATCGGCGACGCGGTCATCCTCTGCGCCGACGGCGAGGAGACGGGGGTAACGGTAAGTATCGGCGTGAAAACGCAGGCGCCGGACCAGAACAGTTCCCGGGACTGTTTTATCGAAGAAGCCGATAAAGCGCTTTACCGCGCAAAGGAATCAGGTAGAAACCAGGTATATTACGCTGAATGAATCTCACTTCAGGTAATCGTAAACCAGGTAGCCGGAAGCCAGTCCGCCGCCTGCCCCGAAGCCGGCCGCGGCAGCCATGCTGTAATAAGCGTCGATGATCTTCGTGATCTTTGTCTGGCTCCAGGGGTCCTCAGTCGAGGTAACGCCCCAGGAGATCGACCCGCTGCATTCCCAGGAGTCCCTGGCCGGGAGGGCTTCCGCCCTGGCGCCCATGCCGATAGCGACCAATTGACAGATTTGCGGGGGATCCCCGACGATATAGCTGGGAATCGTTTTAAGCAGCAAAACGTCACGCATTTCACTCGGTTCGGGATGCCCGGGCCGCTTCGGCCTCACGGAGACGGAAAAGATATTGAAACCTCTCGGGCGCTCCACGGTCATGCAGATCTGCCCTCTGTCAGTATAGTACTCCATATCGGCCAGCTTCTTCGCGTAACCGTAGACTTCCCGGCCGGCGATCATGGCCTCGCCCGAATTCACGAAAAGATTTGTGATATAATTAAACGGCTTCCCTTCAAAAGACACATGGTAGATCAGATTCGCTTCGAGGAAAGGGGACGAATCCGACACAAAGTGGGCGCTGGAGCAGAGTATAGACCCCGTAGGGGGATCGTTAAGGAATTCCAGCGGTTCCGGGAGGCGATGGGCGACGCTGTCATAATCCATTTCAAAATTGATCTTAAAGCTTTCCCCCCGCGCCCAGGTCGGCGGGCCCGGCACATAAGGGTCTGTGACCGGCATAGTGGCGCCGAACTCTTCGAACTTCAGTAATCCTTTCTTTCCCATCATCATTCCCCATTTCTTTTTTATTTCTATTATTTTACCACATGTTTATCCGCGTCCGCTATAAAATAATGAAAGTGTGATTCTGTTGACTATGATGAATAAACCGGCTCAGAGAATCGGCTTGAGAATTCCCGCGGGTATACCGCAGCTCGTACTAGGCATCATCGGTATGTCGCTCTTCGGCGCGGCTGCGCTTGTATTCTTTATCCTGGCGATGTCGCCGCTGCCATTCGAAAATGTATTCCGGATATTATGCTCAAGCTTTGGCGGCGTTTTCGCGGCCAGCAGTATCCTTATGACCTACGGCGCGACAAAGAAGAAGCTGGCCGGCCGTATGCGGAGCTACTATGAGCAGCTGGAAATCCGGAGAGTCATGCCCATCGACGATATAGCGGCCATCACGGGCCGCTCCCCGCGGATGATCAGGAAAGATATCCGTGAAGCCCGTAAAAAGAATATGGCGCCGGATCTTTGGACGGACGCCGGTATGGCAAATATTATATTAGGCAGAAGAGTCTACGAGGTATTTCTGGAAGAGGAGAAAAACCGCAAACGACAGGAACTGAAGGAGAAAGAGCGCACCGGTTTGATGGTCGACCCCGCGACGGCGCCCCTGGAAGAATTCAGAAGCGAAGGGGCCGCGGCTATAACGCAGATACTTATCGCCAATGAGGCTATCCCGGATAAAGAAGTCAGCGCGAAACTGAGCCGTCTGGAGGAAGTAACGGCCTCAATATTTGACTATGTGGAAAAACACCCGGACAGATTGCCGGACGTCCGAAAGTTTATGCAGTATTATCTGCCCGCCACGCTGCAGCTTCTGGAAAAATACCGTACTTACCATGACATGTCCCTGCAGCCGGCGACTGTGCAAAAGGCCAGGAAAGAGATAGAAAACGCGCTGGATATGATATGCGCGTCATTTAATAATCTGCTGGACAGTTTATATCATTTCGAGACTCTGGACGTGCGCGCCGATATCGGCGTACTGGAAAACCTGCTGAAGCAGGAAGGCCTCACCGGCGAACAGTTTCAAGTCAGCGCCGGAGGATAACGCCGCGGTTGATTACATACCCCCGGGAGAGGGGGGTTTCTTATCGCTTTGCGAAGCTCCGGACGGCATTTGCCGATGCTGCGCGATGCCCTTGCTCCGCCAATTGCCGAACTTGAAATACAAAAAATTCAGAATAGCGCCCAGCACCATGCCGATAGACATGGAATAGAATATACCCATGTAGCCGTCGAGCCCCACGCCCGCCGCTTTCGCCAACTCAAAAGTGGCGTATCGCCCTGCGTCCACCGCCGCCTGGATCGCCTTATTCAACGGGGCGACGGCAAGGAGATAGATGAAAAGGATGCGGCTGCCCTGGGCGGCAAAGCTGTTGATGAGGGGCCTCACCGTGGCGCCCGCCCCGCGCATGGCGCCGGCTATGCATTGATCGATGCCCATGAACGCGTAGAAGAAGCAAATCCAGCGTATGCCCCTCACGCCGATTTCCAGCACATGGTCGGATACGTTGAAAAGCTTGATGATATAAGAACCCGCGAACCACATCAGGGTCCCTGTGACGACCGAGATAGCGATGATCGTGCCCATGGCGACATATACGCCTCTATGCGCGCGCTCGGGTTTGTCCGCGCCGATGTTTTGCCCGGAAAAAGTAGTTGCCGCCATGCCGAGGCCCATGAGGGGCATGATGGCGAAGCCGTCCACCCGTTGGACGACAGAATTCGCGGTGACGAAGGCGGCGCCGAAATTATTGGCGAAGCTCATGATGATCAAGCCGCCCAGGGACATAGCCAGCCCTTGCAGGCTGCTGGGCGTCCCCAACCGTACGATGTGCCTGGAGATCTCGCCGTCCGGCTTCAGTATCTGGCCTAAACTGATCTTCGCGCCGTAATTACCTGTGTTGAAGCGATAAAGCAGGATAACGCCTGAGATGAAATGGGCGATCAACGTAGCCCAGGCGACGCCGGCGACCCCCCAACCCAGGATGATCGCGAAGAGGATATCGAGGGCGATGTTTAGAACTGTAGAGAAAATCATCGCGTAGAGGGGCCAGCGGCTGTCGCCCAGACCGCGCAGTATCCCGGAACTCAGGTTAAAGAAAAGGTTCCCAAGGGTGCCGCCGAAGATAATCATCAGATAGACCGTCGCGTCGTCGATGATCTCCGCCGGGGTATTCAAGAGCTCCAGCAGCGGACGGGAGCAAAGCAGCCCGATCGCCGTGATACCAAAGCCTAACGCGAAAGCGAGAAACGCCGTGGTATTGGCGGCCTTATTCAAGCTCTCGTAGTTTTTCGCGCCGAACATTTGGGAGATAACGATATTACCCCCCATGGCGACGCCCATGAATACCGCGTTAAACAGCATCATGATGGGGAAGCTGATGCCGACCGCCGCGATGCCGTGATCCCCCACGGCGTATCCGATAACGATGGTATCGACTATGTTGTAAAGCTGCATAACCAGGTTTGCCGCCATGAGCGGAACCGCGAACCGAAGGAGTTTTGACAGGATAGGGCCTTCGGTAAGGTCGTTTTTCTGTTTTTGTATGTTAGAATTTTCCATTTTGCGCCTCCATATAGCATAAAGCATACTATACTCATATTTCAATAGCAAGTAGGTTACCAATGTATACCCGCTATTCACAAACTTCGACATTAACTGTTGAGATTATCATCACTCTACGATATACTTTTTTTATAGTTGTGTAGAAATTATCCTATGGAGGATGAGAATGATGAATAAGCGGACGCTTTGCGCAGCGATTGCCCTCATACTGCTGCTTGGTGTTTTTTCCGTTTGCGGTATATTATCGGGACAGGCGCCGGACGAACCGCGGCCGACCGCTTCGTACCGGGATATCTCCGGCGTGACGGGGGACGAAATCAACGCTATCGAAGCGCTCAGGGAGCAAACCGATTATTTCATCTACGGCATGCTCCCATCCACTGAGTTGTTCGACGATCTACAGAACGGCGAGATGAGCGGTTATTCGGCTTTATTCTGCCGTTGGCTGACGGAGCTGTTCGGCATCGAGTTCAGGCCCGCCCTCTATGAATGGGGGGATCTGCTCGCGGGGCTCGAGTCGGGCGAGATCGACTTTTCCGGCGAACTGACGCCCTCAGAAGAACGCCATAAGAAATATTTTATGACCGAAGAAGCCATAGCGGTGCGTACGGTCAAATCCTTCCGGCTGGACAATAGCTTACCCCTCGACGAGATCGAGGCTTCGCGGCCGGTCCGGTATATATTCCTCGGCGGAACCACGACCATCGCGGATACCACATCGGTTTTGCAGGGCGAATATGAGGTCATCACCGTGTATGACTACGACGCCGCGTATGAGAAGCTGAAAAGCGGCGAAGGGGACATCTTTATCGCCGAGGATAATGTAGAAGCCGCTTTCGATATATACGGCGACGTGACCGCGGCGGTTTTTCTCCCGCTGATCTACAGCCCGGTTTCATTAACGACGCAAAACCAGAAGCTCGCGCCTGTTATCGCGGTCGCGCAAAAGGCTTTATTGGATGATTCCACCCGCCATCTGACGGAACTGCATAAACTCGGCTATAACGAGTACCTCAAGCATAAACTGTTTATGAGATTTAGCGAAGAGGAGCGCGCGTACATCGCGGACCATCCCGTCGTACCCTTCGCGGCGGAATACGAAAACTATCCGATGAGTTTTTATAACAAACGCGAAGAGGAGTGGCAGGGGATCGTTTTCGACGTGCTTCATGAAATCGGGGAACTGACCGGCTTGTCCTTCGCGCTTGCCAATAACGAGAGCGCCGAATGGCCGGAGCTCCTGAGCATGCTGGATAACGGAGAAGTATCTCTGGTTTCCGAACTGATCCGGACGCCGGAGAGGGAAGGCCGCTACCTGTGGCCCTCGACAGTTCTCCTTTCTGATAACTACGCGCTCATATCCAAGGCGGAGTTTCCCAATATCACGATCAATGAGATCCTGTATATGAACGTGGGGATACCCCGAAACACCGCGTATCACGAAGTATTTGAGACATGGTTTCCCAACCATAAACATACCGTTTTTTTTGAAGGGTCGGATATCGCTTTCGACGCTTTAGCCGGGGACGAAATAGATATGACGATGTCCAGCATGTACAAGCTGCTCGCCCTGACAAACTTCCGTGAAGAGACAGGCTATAAAGCCAACATTGTGTTCGACCGCTTTGTCGAATCCACATTGGGTTTCAACATCAACGAAACCGTCCTGTGCTCAATCATCGATAAGGCCATGGAGATGATCGACACGCAAGGGATCGCGGATCAATGGACGCGAAAGACATACGATTACCGGATAAAGCTGGCGCGTTCTCAGCTGCCGTGGGTGATCGGCACCACCGCGCTCCTGGCTATACTGTTGCTCCTGGGGGTATTTTCCTTCATCCTGTCCCATCGGAACCGCAACGAGAGCATGCGGCTGAATAAGTTGGTACAAATGCGTACCGCGGAGCTTGAACTGGAGACGGCTACGCTCAGATCCCTCTTTGACTCTCTTCCCGATTTTGTTTTCTGCAAGGACTTGAATCTGAAGTATACGAGATGTAATAAAAAAATGGAGGATTACTTCGGCGTCAGCGAAGCGGATCTTATCGGCAAAGACGACGCGGAAGGTTTAGGCGCGCCGGCGGAAATGGTCAGGATGTGCAATGAATCGGACAGGATACTTTTACGGGACGGCAAGCTGACCGTCATGGAAGAATTCGTACCGGGCGCGGACGGGACGATGTTATTATGCGAAACGGTGAAAGTGCCGATCTTCAGCGGCGACGCGATCATCGGGCTTCTGGGCGTATCCCGGGATATCACCGAACGGAAAAAGCTGGACGACGAGTTGAAGGACGCGCTTCATAACGCCACCGCGGCCTCACGGGCGAAGAGCGACTTTCTGGCGAACATGAGCCATGAAATCCGTACGCCGATGAACGCCATCATCGGTATGACTTCCATCGCCGAAGCGTCCAACGACGTCGACAGAAAGGATTACGCCATAGGGAAAATCAAAGACGCTTCGATCCATCTGCTCGGCATTATCAACGACGTGCTGGATATCTCAAAGATCGAGGCGAACAAATTTGAGTTGTCGCCCGTCAGCTTTGATTTCGAAAGGATGCTGCAGAAGGTCGTCAATGTGATTAATTTCCGTATCGATGAAAAAAACCAGCGTTTCCATGTCAATATAGACAACGCCATTCCCTGCGCCCTGATCGGCGACGACCAGCGCCTGGCGCAGGTGTTGACCAATCTGCTGTCCAACGCCGTAAAATTTACGCCGCTGGAAGGGACGATAACCCTGGACGCGGGTTTGGTATCCGAAGCGGAAGGCGTATGCCGGCTGCAGATCAGCGTGACCGATAACGGCATCGGCATCAGCGAAGGTCAGAGAGAGCGCGTGTTTCAGGCCTTCGAGCAAGCCGAGTCCAGCACGGCGCGCAAGTATGGCGGCACAGGCCTCGGCCTTCCTATCACAAAGCGTATCGTGGAGATGATGGGCGGGGATATTTGGGTGGAATCCGAGCCGGGGCGCGGGTCGAAGTTTACGTTTACCGTCGCGCTGCGCAAAGACGACGATCTGCGGAATCCCCAGCCGGTAGAGAACGTCAACTGGGGTGATTTGCGTATATTAACAGTGGACGACGAGCCGGAAACCCGTGAGTTTTTCATCGATATGTCGCTGAGCCTGGGCATTATCTGCGAAGTCGCCGCCAGCGGGGAAGAAGCGCTCGGTATACTTGACCGGGAAAACAACTACAACATCTTTTTCCTCGACTGGAAGCTGCCCGGTATAAACGGCATCGAGCTGGCGCAGCGGATCCGGGAGAGATCGACGCTCAAGCCAGTCATCATACTGTTTTCATCCGCCGACTGGAGCACGATCAAGGACGAGGCCTTCGCCGCCGGGGTAAGCAGGTTTCTGCAGAAGCCTTTATTCCGGTCCGATATCGTAGACGTGATCAACGAGTACGCCGGCGTCGGCCGAGTCGAGAAAAACACGGGTCAGGAAAAGCAAACGGACGACTTCAGCGCGTATACGATTCTGCTTGCCGAAGACGTCGAAATCAACCGCGAGATCGTTATCGCCCTGCTTGAATCTACCCGGCTGAATGTGGATTGCGCTGAAAACGGCGCCCAGGCGCTGCAAATGTTCGAGGCGGCGCCAAACAAATACAGTATGATATTTATGGACGTGCAGATGCCGGAGATGGACGGCTATGAAGCGACCAGGCTTATACGAGCCATGGACGCGCCCGGCGCGAAAGACGTCCCCATCGTGGCGATGACGGCGAACGTATTCAGGGAAGACGTAGAAAAATGCATCTCCGCCGGAATGAACGACCATGTGGGGAAACCCCTTGATATCGACGACGTCCTTGATAAGCTGCGGCGGTATCTGCAGTGAAGCCGTTCGGCCCGCCGTCGCGAAAACCGCCCGTCATTATTATCCGGGCGGCGGCTCGGCGAATAAAAGAGGGGTATCATGATATCACGCTGTTGTATCGCCGGGATAATTGATATAGAATAGGTCTATGAAACCATTTCGCGCTTCATCAAGCTGAAAGGCATCAAACTGACAGGAGGTAATGTAAATGAAGGTAGGAGCGGTAACAAAAATCGGATATCTCAACGACCCGGACGTGTCCAAACGCGGCTTGATCGGGCTCATCGACATGGACGAGCCTGAGGTCGGGGATCATGACGTGCTGATCAAAGTGGGTTACAGCGCCATATGCGGATCCGATCCCCACACAGCCGACGGTTCCTTCGGCCCCAACGTCCCCATCCCCCTCGGCCATGAGGTCTCCGGCGTCGTCGCGGCGCTTGGCCCCAAGGCGACGATCAAAGGGCTCAAGGTCGGCGACAGGATCGCGGGCAACTTCAGAGCGCCCTGCGGCACTTGTTATTATTGCCAGATGGGCCAGCCCCATTTCTGCACGACCCGTCCCGGCAGAAGGACCCCCGGCATGGCGCCGCTGATGGTCTGGGACGAATCCCAGGTATTTAAACTGCCCGATAACGTTTCTCTGAAGCAGGGCTGCATCCTTGAGCCTCTGTCCATCGCTGTGCGCGCCGGCGACAAAGTAGCCAATCAGGTAGGCGCCCGGATCGCGGTAAGCGGCGGCGGGCCTATCGGCCAGTTGACATTACAGATAGTGAAGCTGCAAGGCGCGACCTCGCTGACCCTCATCGAACCCATCGCCGACCGCAGGGACCTCGCCCTCAGATTCGGCGCGGAGTATGTGATCGATCCCGTCAACCAAAACGTGATCGAAGAGGCCATGCGCATCACCGACGGACTGGGCTACGACGTCGTCATCGACGTGTCCGGCGCCCCCGCCGCGGTTGGAAATCTCCCGCCGATTACTTCAAGAGGTGGTACGCTTATGTACGGCGCGATGTATCCGACCAAATACGAGATGCCGCTCAACCTTTATGAATACTTGTACCGTAACGACCTGACCATCACGGGCTTGTTCCTGTCCCCCCATACTTTCCCGCGCTCGGTACAGCTGCTCTCGCATATCGATCTCGATCCCTTCCTCCAGGCGATATTCCCGCTGGAGAAAATCACGGAAGCCTTCGAGTGCCATATGTCGGGCAAGTATCCAAAAGTCGTGGTACTCTGCAACGAGGATCTTGCCGATCTGTAAGGAAGAGCAGCGACAATAGCATAAATAAACATTAAACAGCGGGAGCGCGACGCCATTCGGTATCGGAGCCCCCGCTTTTTTTCTATTCGACAGTGAACTCCGGGATAAAACTTTCCCCGACGGTCCCTTCTTCCTGAATAAAACCGTTTACCACGCCAAGAGAAAGGGCGTACTCCACGACGGCTTCATAGTCCGCGGGATCGACTGTTTTGTTGATTTCCGGATACTCTTGTACCCCTCTAAGCGGCGTGTATTGGTTCATGATACTCAGGTAAACATCGTCGCCGAAAGTCTCGTATACATAGCGTATGACATTTTTCGCGTCTTCGATAAGTCCGGGCAATACCAGATGGCGGACGATCACACCTTTCCGCATGATACCGTTGCCGTCAAATATGGCGGGGCCCGTCTGCATAACCATCTGTCTGATCGCGGACGACGCGTATTCGACGTAGGTGGGTACGCCGCTGTATTTGCGCGCGTAGCTGTCGTCGAAGTATTTAAAATCCGGGAGGAAAATGTCGACGGTATTTTTTAGATACTCGATCGACTGCGCCGTCTCAAATCCGCTCGTATTATAGACGATTGGGATACTAAGCCCCTTTGCTTTGGCGATATCGACGGCGCCGGCTATCTGCGGCATGTAGTGGGTTGGGGTGACCAGGTTGATGTTGTTCGCCTTTTGCTCCTGAAGGTCAAGGAATATCTGTCCCAATTGCCCGGGAGCGACATCCTTTCCCTTCCCGCTGTCAAATAAAGCGTTCTGGCAAAATACGCAGCGCATGGTACAAAAAGAGAAGAAAACCGTGCCGGAACCGGTTTCCCCCGATATACACGGTTCTTCCCAATGGTGCAGGGCGGCCCTCGCTATGTTCGCTTCTTTCTTTGCGCCGCAGTACCCCGTCTCCCCCGCGAGACGGTTTACCCCGCAACGGCGCGGGCAAAGGGTACAGCTTTCCAGCAGATGATCCATCATGCAGAAATTATAGCAGATACCGTCCGGCAAGGCGAGGGGCGTTTCAGCCATTGTTGGACATTTCGCACAAGATAAAATTATGATAAAATATAGTTGTCCGATTAATCGGTTCAGGAGGGGACAATCTGTTGAATACGAAGACATATGAATTCCACGCGGCTATTCAAAAAGTCCCGGACATAGACGGCGCGTATGTAGCCGCGCCCTTCGACGTCAGGAAAGAATTCGGAAAAGGACGCGTCAAAGTCCGCGCGACCTTTGATGGCGAGCCTTACGACGGCAGTATTGTCAATATGGGCCTGACGAACCCCGACGGATCGGTGTGTTATATACTCGGCATACGTAAAGACATCCGCGGGAAAATCGGCAAACAGCCCGGGGACACAGTCCGTGTGACTGTGCGGGAAAGAGAGTAAACGGAGGAGGTTCGTTATGTACTGGTTACTGATTATCCCCTGCGCGCTGGTCGTTTTTATCGTATATTTGCTGCTGCGCGCCGCTGCTTTCAAGCCTTCCGGCGCTCACGCGGAGGATATCACGGAAGCGGCGGCCGACGCTGAGGAAGCCGCCGGGCGCCTCGCGCGGATGATACGCTGCAAAACCGTTTCCTCCCGTGACGAAAGCATCGTCGACGCGGGAGAATTTGAAAAGTTCCGGACGCTCCTTCCCGAGCTGTATCCTCATGTTCATCATGCATGCGTGATCGAGAGGATAGGCCCCAGCGGCGTCTTGTATAAGCTCTGCGGCAGGCATAGCGGCTCGCCCGTCGTATTGATGTCGCACTACGACGTCGTCCCAGCCGACGAGCCGTCATGGGACAAACCCGCCTTTGGGGGCGTTATCGAAAACGGCGTATTGTGGGGCCGCGGTACCCTTGACACGAAGGGCACGCTTTGCGGTATATTGGAAGCCGCCGAGACCCTCGTCAAGACAGGTTTTATCCCTGAGAACGATCTGTACTTCGCCTTCTCCGGCGATGAAGAGATAGCGGGGGAATCAGCGCCCGCCATGGTCGACGAGTTCCTGAAAAGGGGCGTGACGCCTTCTATGGTCCTCGACGAAGGCGGCGCCGTAGTCGAAGGGGTGTTTCCCGGCGTCCCGAAGCCCTGCGCCCTCATTGGCGTCGCGGAAAAGGGCATATTGGACGTGGAGCTCGTCGTCGAAGGCAAGGGCGGGCACGCTGCGTATCCACCGCCGCGCACTCCCGTCGGGGCGCTCGCGAAGGCGGTCACGCGCATAGAAAATAAGCCCTTCAATGCGAAACTGACCCCTCCCGTCGCCGCGATGTTTGACATGCTCGGGCGACATTCCACTTTCGTCTACCGGCTTGTATTCGCGAATATCCGGTTCTTTATGCCTATCCTGGGCGCAATGTTCCGAAAGAGCGGAGGCGAACTGAACGCGATGCTGCGGACGACCTGCGTGTTCACCATGATGGAAGGGAGCAACGCGTCGAACGTAATCCCGCCGTCGGCAAGGGTCACGGCAAACCTGCGCCTGCTCAGCGGGGAGACCATGGCGGGCGCGGTCGCGCGGCTAGAATCCATCGCGGATGATCCAGATATCCGCTTCAATATGCTCCACGGCGACGAGCCCTCCCCCGTCTCAGCCTCAGATGGCGGCATGTGGGATACGCTGACCGGCGCCATCTCCCAGACATGGCCCGACGCCCTGGTATCTCCGTATCTGATGTTCGCCGCCAGCGACTCGAGGCACTACTGCCGCCTCTGCGACCGCGTCTACCGCTTCTCCGCCATGGCGCTGACCCATAACGAGCGTGCGGCTATCCACGGGCATAACGAGCGCATCACGATTGAAAACCTCGAAAAAACGATACAATTCTACATCCGGCTGATGCGCCGCTGCTAACGATATACAATTCATCTTTATATTCATCTTTTTCTTCGTTATAATGAAGAAGTAAGTTTGAGCTCACTAAAATACCCGTGATGGAAGGAGCCCTCCATGATGAACGATAACCACGCCCTCGCCCTGGAGCTAACTAAAGGCTCGTATGATCTGCATACCCATCCCGATCCTTCCCACTTTCCCCGGGCTTTGGACGATTTTGACCTGGTGCGGGAGGCTGACGAATACGGTATGGCCGGCGTTCTGATTAAAAGCCATTATGAGACCACCGGCGCCCGGGCCCGGCTAGTGAACGCCCATGCCGGCGCGAAAGCGCTGGCTTTCGGCGGCATCACGCTGAACTGGCCTGTGGGCGGCCTGAACCCTTACGCGGTAGTATCCGCCGTCAGGATGGGCGCGGCCTGCGTCTGGATGCCTACCCGGGACGCCGCGCATTGCCTGGAATACGGCGACATGCCCGGGGACTTCTTCAAGCGTCCGGGCATCACGATCTTTGACGACGACGGAAAAGTGACGGCGCGCGTATACGAAATATTCGAAGCCGCAAGATCCTTGGGCGTTTACGTAGCCTCCGGGCATCTATCCCCCGGGGAAACCATAGCGTTCTGCGAAGCCGGCGCCGGGATGAAAGCAAACGTGATCCTTACCCATCCCGACTGGGAACGGACGACCCTGCCCCTTGAAACCCAGCTTCGTGTAGCCGATATGGGCGTGCTTGTGGAGAAGCTGGGTTCCAATATATGGTCGGGGGACATCACTGAAAAGGCCATGGCCGACTCCATACGCGCCATCGGCCCCGAACGTGTGTTTATGGGTACAGACTGCGGCGTCGCCGGACGGATACATCCCGCGCCCGGCATGGCGATGTTTATCGAACAGATGCTGGATCAGGGTATATCCGAAAAGGACGTCCGCACGATGACCGTCGACAATCCGAAACGCATATTAGGTGTGTAAATCGTTATTTCGTCTGCGAGGGAGGCGGTATCTCATGAAGCATGGTATCAACCGGTTTTTTGCGATTATTCTGGTTATTCTGCTCTGCTTTGGCGCTGGGCCGTTCCCTGCCGCGCGGGCGGCGGAAGAAACGCCGGTTTATACATACAGTATATATTTATTCGATCCCGGCGAGGCTGTGATTCTTGACGCCGCGAATAATTCTATGCCTGTTCCCATCGAATTCAACGCGGACGGCTATGGTTGGAGCGGCGGCTCTTTTACTTCGTCGAGGGATAAAATCGAAGCGCGCCTATTGAGCAGTCACGGCGGCTCCGGCAAGACGGCTTTTGACGGCAGCCATTTTAACCTGACGCCCGATTACCCGAACGTCTACATCTTCGGCGGAGGTACCAGCGTCGCCGATTATTACACCTATTCTACTGTTTATGCCTCCTTCGACGGCGAGGGCGGCGCGGTTTTCAGCATAATCGCTTACGACGACGTGCCCGTCGACATAGCCGGTGTTTTCAGCGGCTGGGCCCGGATACCGTTCAGCAACGGTACGGCCGTACCCGGCGAGCTTATCCCGACCGGACAAAGCGCAGCGGGCAGAAAGCTGTACTCTTCCGCCCATACGATACTGCCCGGCGCCTATGAGAATTATTTCAAAATCATCAGAGGGGGAAGATGGTACCCCGACGGCCTTGGCAACGCCGCCCCTCTGACCGTACCGCGCCCGGAAACTATTAATTTTCTCACTTTCCATTACTACCAGTATCTTCCTGGCCGCGACTACGGCGGCGCGAATCTGTGGATGTGGCCGGAGACGCCCGGCGCGAACCTGAAGGGCAGCCCATTCTTCTTCACCGGCGCCTCCGACAGCGAAGGCTGGATCACCGTGGCCGTCGCCCTTCCTCCCGCGGAAATCGGGCTGATCGTCCGGGGTAAAGACGATTGGGACAGCAGGAGCAACGATAGCAATATCACCATCGATATGCGCGGCGGCGACGCGGAGGTCTGGCATATCCACGGTGAAAACACCGTCTGCGATACGAAGCCTTCCACGGACTGCAAGGTCACCGCCGCCCTTGCCGACGGCAGGAGATATATCAACACAGCTCTGGCCTTCGCCCCCGGCGCGGTCCCGGCTATCGCCGATTTCGCGCTATATAACGCCACCGGCGACGCATATATCGGGCTGATAGATCTCTCCTACCGGGCGGACCGGAGCGGCGCAGCCATGGTCGGCATAACGACAGCCTCCGACATTATCCCGGACAACCTTTATGAGGTTCTGTACAACGGGGAAAGATGCGGCGTGACTATGCGGGATATCCTGAACAGCTACGCCACGACGGCGACGGATTTGGGACTCAGCTATTCCGCGCTAAACAGCGTTTTTAAAGTATGGGCGCCTACGGCAAAGAGCGTAGAAGTGTCGTTGTATCACGGTTTGCAATACGAGGACGACTATGACGACCTTGGCAGGATCAGGGACGGGAAGCTGAACGCGCCGGACGGCGTATATCCTATGGAACGCGACAGCCAGGGCGTCTGGTCGTTAGCCCTGGACGGAGACCAGGCGGGGAAATACTACATGTACAGGGTAACTCAGCCCGACGGCGCGGTTTCCTTCGCCATCGACCCCTACGCCAAAGCCGTATCAGCCAACGGGCAGCTCGGCGCGGTCGTCGACCTGAGCGCCACGGGAACCGTCGCCCCCCTCGCGGCCTCGGCGCCTGTATTGAAAAACAATACCGACCATATCATCTACGAGTTGCATGTCCGCGATTTCTCGATACACGAATCCTCCGGCATATCTGATGAGAACAAAGGCAAGTATCTGGCGTTTACCGAAACGGAAACGACCGTTAACGGCGAGCCCGGCGCGCCGCTTACAGGCATCAGCCATCTGAAGGAATTGGGCGTCACTACCGTCCATCTGCTACCCGTCGCCGACTACGCTTCAGTAAACGAGCTCGGTAACCTGGCTTACGGCGCGGACGGCGCGTGTAACTGGGGCTACGACCCGCAGAACTACAACGTACCGGAAGGCAGCTATTCCAGCGACCCCAAAGATCCGGTGAAACGTATTGAGGAATTGAAAACGCTGATTGGCGCGCTGCACGAAGCCGGCATCCGGGTGGTTATGGACGTGGTATACAACCACACCTACAGTATCAAAGACGGCCCCTTTCATCAAACCGTTCCTCATTATTTCTACCGCTCCTGGGAAAACGGCAAGTATTCCAACGGCTCCGGCTGCGGCAACGAGATCGCTTCCGAACGCGCTATGGTGCGCAAATACATCGTCGATTCCCTTCTTTACTGGCAGCGGGAGTTCCGCTTCGACGGCTTCCGTTTCGACCTGATGGCCCTCATCGATACGGATACGGTCTACGCGGCTGTGAAGGCGCTGACCGCCGCCGACCCCAACGTGTTGATCTACGGCGAGCCCTGGGTAGCGAACAGCACCCCCCTCAATCCCGCGAACCATACCATACGCGGTACGCAGTACGGCAACGGTTTCGCCTTATTCAACGACGACGTCCGGGAAGTCGTCAAGGGCGGCAACGACGATGATAGCAAAGGCTTCGCCTCCGGCGCGGGCGACAGGAACGGCGCGGCCATAGAGCCCCTGATAATCGGCGCGGCCGCCGCCGGCCTCGGCCATCTGTCCCGGGCTTCGGAGACCGTCACCTACGCCGCGGCTCACGACAACCTTATATTATGGGATAAAATGCAGTATGCCCACGGCACGGATATCTACGCGGCGGAGTACGCCGCCGATCCCTACGGCGGCGGTTTCGAATGGGCGAAAAGGAGCCATCTGCTGGCGAACGGGATCGTACTCACCGCCCTTGGCGTACCGTTTGTCCACGCGGGGGACGAGATGCTGCGCTCGAAGAAGGGCGACCACAACAGCTACAACGCCAATGACGCCGTAAATGCCATAAACTGGAATAACAAAGCCGCCTATCACGACGTTTTCGACTATTATAAGGGGCTAATCGCGCTGCGGAACGGTCACCCGGCGTTCAGGATGGACGACAAGGCCCTGATCGGCGATAAATTCTCCCTAATCCGACAGGATAGTCAAGTCGTGGTATACAGGCTCGGCGAAAACGCCGGCGGCGACGGCTGGAAGAACATCTACATAGCATATAATGGCAGCGGAACAGCGAAAACCGTATACTTCGGCGCGGGCGCGCCCCTGAACGCCGTAGTCGGCGCCACCGAAGATAATCATGTTATTTCCGCCTTCGCCGGTACCGAAACTGTACTGACGATTCCTTCTTACGGCTCGTATACCCTGCCCGCTTATTCGATGGCTGTTTTATATAATTAAGTATAGAATTTTCCTCTTTCGCGCGGTTATATAACTATGGTATAATTTCTTGGTTATGATAAATACTTTTTGCCGCGCGGCGTTATGTAGAGGGGTCAAGCAACGTGGGAAAGAAGGGCTTAGACAATACTATTTTCAAATCGAGCCTAAGGCGGAAAACGCTCCTGTTAACCGCTATACTCATGTTGGCGGTCATCGTTATCCTGCTTGCCATGTCGTTCTTTTTCCTGGACAGCGCGTTCGAACAGGACATCAACTATATCAAGTATAGTTTCGACGCCAATATCAAGACAGCTGTAGAAACTTTGATCAGCGCGCTGGAGAATAATTACCGCCTTTATCTGGACGGGGTAATCACGCAGGAAGCGGCTATGGAAATCGCGGAAAGGATCGTCAGGGAAACCCGTTACAGCAGCGGTACGGGCCATGTGGACGACGGTTATTTTTGGGCGGACATGGCCAACGGCTTTTGCGTCGTTCATTATAATCCCGCGAATGAAGGCGAAATGCGCTGGGACTGGACTGATCAGGAAGGTACGTATTTTATCCGCGAGTTCATCAGGCTCGGTGATCTGGGCGGCGGTTATTCGGATTTTTATTTCGGCAAGCCGGGAGATGAAAACGGCTCCTATAAAAAAAGAGGCTATACGAAAAGGTTCGAGCCGTACGAATGGTATATCAGCACCGGAAACTATTACGAAGACACCGACGCGGTCATCGCCGGGGTCGAGTCGGTCAAGCGCGCGGAGTCGGTGACATTGCTGGCTACAAGCATCGTCACGGTTATGATCGGGCTGATTCTGGTGTCCATCAACCTCAGCCGGGTGGTGACGCCTATCATAAAGATATCCGGACGCGTCGGCCTGCTGGCCCTGGGCGATACCGAGATGGATGCTTTTTCCGTCGCTACCCATGACGATGAGATCGGCGCCTTGTACGGGAGTATCCAAAAGGTAGCTGGTATTCTGCATCTGCTTCTTGAAAGCATCAATAATATGATCATCGAACATGAGAAGGGCAATATCGACTACAGCTTCGACACCACTGAATTTCTCGGCGACTATAAAAGGTTAGCCGACAGCGTTTTGGAGTTGGCGGCCTTCAGCATGAGCGATCAGCTGACGGGGCTGCCCAACAGGCGGAGCTTCGACAACAGGCTCGATCTGGAATGGCAGAGGGGCATGCGTGATAAGACGCCCGTCAGCGTGCTGATGATGGATATCGATAAGTTTAAGACATATAACGACACCTTCGGGCATCATCAGGGGGACGTCACGCTGCAGGTCGTAGCGGACACCATCAAGCAGACATTGAAGCGTTCCAGCGACTTCGCCGCCCGCTGGGGGGGCGAGGAGTTTGTCGTCCTGCTCCCTAACACGGATTCGTCGGGCGCCCTGGGCGTCGCCGAAAAGATCCGCTCCTCCATCGAAAACACACAGATCCCCTGCGATGACGAGCGGGGTCGGAAAGCGACCATCAGCATCGGCGTAAACACCCATACGCCGGAGCCGGATTTCCTGATCGGCGACTTTATGTCCGCGGCCGATATCGCGCTTTATCAGGCGAAAGAAACGGGCAGGAACAGAGTCTGCCTCTACTACGGTTCGGAATGACGCGTCTTTTTTACTTCTGACGGACATCTGCGCCCATGCGCTTTCCGGATAGCAGATTGGAGTCCGTAGGACTGCCGCTTCCTCCACCTTACGCGATAAAAAAGGCCACAGGAGAATCATCCCCTGTGGCCTTTTTTGTGTTATCTTTATGTCTAATCCTGACGGTCGAAGCCCAGGCTCTGCATCCAGGTGTCCAGCTGATCCAGCAGGCGCTTCTCATCAAGGTCGGTGCGGTCGCCGGGCTGGCTGCCCTCGTAGTGCATGACGCTGAGCCCCGCTTCCTTGAGATACATGGCTTGCTCTTTGCGGGTCAGGGTGCAGCCCAGGCCGTGGCGCCAGATCGCCAGCAACGCGCCGTCCGCCTGCATAAACTTTGCGAATTTCACGATGCGGTCCCTGTAGGCGTATTCGTTGATCTTCATGCCGTCGGTAGGCCGCGCGTACTTATTCACGCCCTTGCGGACGGCGTCTTCCCGGGTGATCATGGGCGTATCGGCGGGATAACCCACGTCTTCCCTGTAGTTAATGCTCCCGTCGGGCAGTACTTCGTAGGAGCTGCCGGCGCCGTGGGAGTACTCGGAGCCGATACAGACCGCGCCGTAACCTTCCATATAGCGATAATACTTCATGTAGTGCCAGGAGGGCGGGTGGGCTTCTATCCAGCGGAAGCGCTCGTTGCCTACAGCCGCGATATGGTTGTCCGCCCGCCACTTCACCTCGTCCCTGACCATTCTCCAGAACTTCACCGTCTCGTCCGGGTCTATCTTAGTCAGGCCGCCGATGGTGTAGACAGAGTATAAATCCTTCACCGACAGGGGGGTGGGGATGGTCCGCGCCATCAGAAAGGATATCTCTTTCGAATATTCCTTGATTTCCTGATTGTCCGCCATGAGCTTGGCGAGCATCTCGTCGTCGAAGCGCTGGCCGAAGATGCGCTCGATATCGTTGATGATCCTCAGGTTGCAATAAATCTTATGCTCCCGCATGGACTCTTCCCGGGCGTCGTCGAAAGGACCCAGATAGGTGGTCTGGTCGGACATCCATTGGGGCATATTTTCGAAGTCCCTCGCCTGCTGCCCCCGTTTGGCGTGCTGGTCGCACACGCAGGGCATGGGCACGACGAACTTGCGGCGGGGCCAGGCCGTACCGTCTTCGATATAGCCGAGGAATTGCCCGCCCCAGCAGTTGCCCTGGTACCCGCAGATTTCCCTGCCCCAGCCCCGGATCTCGCTTGCCAGCCGGGCCTTGCGCGCGTATGGTTCGTTTTTGTTCTGCATCATGGCGCCCACCGGGTTATCCTCGATGATGGTAATCGCCGGGAAAGCCGCCTGCCAGTCTACGTTCATATCATAGACGTTGCCTTGCCCTACGACTTTTTCTACGCTTTCGATGGATTTCTGCCAGCCTGCCCGCAGCTCTTTCGCTTTGTTCCAAAACTCAAGAGGCCTTGTTTCCCATATCTGTCCTTTCATATCATCCACTCCTCCTAACTTGTCTTTTTCAATCCTGCGTTACAATATATCATACAGCGCCGCCCGCGGATTGTAAATCATCCTAGTGTAGCGTCTGGCTTTGAGCCGTCGCGCGGCGCCTCGTCCCGATAAAGAGGACCGACGCCGCGAGGCCAACGGGGATAAGCATGGACAGGAACGCCCCCGCGTATCCGAACCAGGCCGCTACCATACCCGCGAATATCGGTCCGACGCCTATCCCCAGGTCGACGCCCATGAAATGCGTACTGCTGGCTACGCCCCTGCGCTCCACGCTGACGCTGCGGAGTGACATCGTCTGAAGCAGAGGCTGGGAGAAGCCGTTCGCGAGGCCATATACGACCGCCGAGGCTACCAGCATCCAGACGGAGTTCATCCCCCACATCAGTAGGATGGACACGCTGAACAGCGTGCTGCAAGTATATAGGATATACGTCGGTTTTATCCGGTCGGAAAACCGCCCCAGCCCGACGCGGACGACCAGGAGCATGGCGGCGTAAGCCGTGAAGAATATACCGACGTTCGCGACGCCCCTTTGCTCGCCGTGCAGCACGACGAATGTCTGAATCGTCCCGAAGAAAAAGGAATTGAGCAGGCTGACCGTAGCCGGGATCGCAGCCTCCGTCGCGATCAGGCTTGTAAACAGGTTGCCCCTGGTTTCCTTCTGCCCGGCTAACGCCGATACGGACTGCTGCGACACGAAAAACGCGAACGCGAGAGCGGCGACGGAAATAGCGCCGGCCGATATATACAACGTAACGTACCCAAAGGCGCCCACGATCCACAGGGCGACGGGAGGCGCGATCGCCATGCTGACGACTCCGCCGATACTGAACATCCCGATGCCGGACGACATCCTGTCCTCCGGCAGTACCAGGGCTACCATCGTCGACGTCGTCGTCTGGTTGATCCCAAAGAAGACGCCGTGCACAATGCGGACGACGGTAAGCAGGGCGACGTCCCTCACCGGCAGATAAGCGAACATAATCAGCGACATGCCTAACAGGGAGACCCGCTGTATCAGGTTCCGGTTCATCCTGTCGGCGGCGCGCCCCGCGAAAGGCCGCACAAGAAAAGCCGCCACGGGGAATACTGACGAAATCAGCCCAAGTACACTGTCCCCCGCGCCCAGGGAAGCGGCGTATTTCGGGAAAACCGGCATAATCAGCTGGAATCCAAAAAACAGTATATTGTTAATCAGGAAGAGCAGCGTGAAGTCCTTAGACCATATGGTCGACGATTTTGTATTTTTCATATCCCTATCATAACACATCTGTTCAATACCTTGAATACAGCGAAAAAGAATATGGACTTTTGTTTGACGGGGGCGCCGGAAAGGCGATATAATTCAATCAATATAACGCCGCGCGCAAACGGGCGCCGCGGTTAAAACGAGGAAGGATGTGCTTATTTCAAATGAAAAGAAGTATCCCTTTTTTTAAAACCGAATTCAGGATCGTCGAGACGATACCGGGGCGATTCGGGGGCCCCGACATGTATGTCCGGGATACGCCCCTCAGCTCAAGGGAAAATACCGCGGCGATGTACTACGACAAGCACCCCTACTGGACGCCGATCCCCGTGGATTCTGGTATGATTATGCCGGCGCTTTATAATAATAAACTGGGACGGGGCGGCCCCGGCGGCACGACGGACGCTTTCGGTATCGAGTGGGAATACATCGAGACGGTGGGCGGCTCTATCGTGCGCCCCGGAGAGCCCTTCCTCGCCAGCGCCAACGAATGGAAGGACAAAATCAAGTTTCCCAACCTGGACGAGTGGGACTGGGCGGCAGCCGCCGAGGACGCGAAGGTGGAGAAGCACCGCGCCTGCCAGGTATCCCTGGTTAACGGCTTCTGGTTTGAACGGCTCATCTCGTTCATGGACTTTGCCCCAGCAGCCGTGGCACTCATCGACGACGAGCAGAAGGACGCGGTGAAATCTTTCTTTGAGGCTTCGACGGAATTCGCTAAGAAGGTCGTAGATAAAATCGTCGAGTATTGGCCGGCTGTGGACGGCATTAACGTCCACGACGACTGGGGCAGCCAGAAGGCGCCCTTCTTCTCCAATGAAGTCGCCTATGAATTTTTCGTACCGCATATGAAAGCCCTCACCGACCATATCCATTCGAAAGGGCGTTACGCGACCCTGCACTCCTGCGGCCATCTGGTCAACAGGGTAGAGTGCTTCATCGACGGCGGCTTCGACTCCTGGGACCCCCAGACCATGAACGACACCCATATGTTGTATGAGAAATACGGCGACAAGATCATCATCGCCGTCGTGCCGGAGCCTTACGATCCCGAGACGACCTCCGAGGACGAGCAGCGCCAAAGGGCCAGGGAGTTCTTTGACCGCTTCTGTAAGCCCGGAAAGCCTTCTTATATCGGATTTTACGGTTCGCCGGCGCTGACCCCCGCGTTTTCCGACGAGCTGTATGAATACTCCAGAAAGAAATACGGCAATTTATAAGACGAGCCTCACCCGGCGTCTTGTTTAACGAATATCAACCGTTTGAATTCGAAATGGAGGGATTATCTATGAATGTAAACGACGCGTTATACGCGCGGCACTCGACCCGTGCTTTCCTCTCCAAACCGGTGGAAAGGGAAAAACTCAACGCCATACTGGAAGCGGCGGCCCATTCGCCTTCATGGGCGAATTCCCAACCCTGGGAAGTGTTTGTCGCCACCGGCGATACCCTGGAAAGGATACGCGGCGCGTATAAGGAAAAATACGCGCAGAAATCCACCTCCGCGCCGGAGACGCCCCGCCCGCCCCAGTGGTCGGAAGCGGCAAAAAGACGCCAGCAGCAGCTCCGTCCGGATATGGTACGGGACTGCGGCGACGCCGCGGACCAGTTCGGCGCCCTCAATCAGGCTATGTTTAACGCCCCCGCCGTAGTCTATATCTGTATGGATAAGGTTTTGTCCGAATGGTCGCTCTATGACATCGGCGCTTATTCCCAGAGCCTGATGCTGGCGGCGGTAGAACAAGGGCTCGGCGCCATACAGGCGATCACCCTCATGCTCTTTCCCGACGTGCTCCGCGCCGAGATGAAAATCCCGGACGACCTGAAGCTCACCATAGGGATAGCCGTCGGCTATATCGATAAGGCGAACGGGATGAACAATTTCATCAGCGCCAGGGACCCGATCAGCGACACAGTGCGTTTCTTCGAATAAACAAGAAAGGAAAGGGGTTAAAAATGACGGATCTTCGTAAAGCTCAAGGCATCATGGAACTGGACAGCGTTTATGATATGCTGTCGCTGAAGGGCAAGGTCGCGCTGGTTACGGGCGCGGCGGGCGGTATCGGGAGATCCACGGCCGCGGCTATGGCGGAACTCGGCGCCAAAGTCATGCTGATGGATATGCCCCGGACGGAGGAAAACCTGAAGCTCTTTACCAAACAGATAAAGGAACGTTACGGCGCGGAGGTCGCGTATGTGACCGGCGACGTTACCGATCCGCAATCCATTCAGGCTTTCGTGGATAAAACCGCGGAAGTATTCGGCACTATCGACATCCTCCATAACAACGCCGGTATCGGCGGCGGCGGCGACGACGCCGAAATCGCCCTCGACGTCTGGAATAAGGTAGTCGCCGTGAATCTCACCGGTCCCCTGCTGGTCGCCCAAGCCGTAGTACGGGTGATGAAGGCGCATAACCACGGCGGTTCCATCGTCACCACAGCGTCTATGTCGGGCGTGATCGTCAACACCGGCCCCGGATACGCTTCCACCAAAGCCGGCGTACGGCATCTCACCGATTCGCTGGCTATGGCTTACGCCAAAGACGGCATCCGCTTCAACAGCGTGTGTTACGGCTTCATCCTCTCCGGCATGCATGAGAATATGGGCACGGCCGACGTCGACCGCATCGAAGGCATGTATAAGCATTTTGAGGAGTCCACGCCCATGGGTAAGATGGGGCAGCTGTCCGACGCCGTAGGCTGCGTTGTCTACCTGGCCAGCGACCTGGCCCGGTTCACCACCGGCACATCCATCATCTGCGACGGCGGCTACTGTACGAGATAAGCATCCGGATTACTTTCCGCGTAAGTCGGAATAATACTGATCAATCCTCCTGCCGGGCTGTTCCGCGAAGCACAGCGTTAAGGCGGGAGGTTTTTTCACCGGACTGTATTCCGCAAAGCCGTCGAGGCGGTGAATAGGGTTGAATAGTCCATTAACCCTCCCCCTTTCGTTTGTCAAACGGCGCGGTAGTGTGATATACTTGATGAAGAATTACTACTTTGGTGAAGAAGGGGATTTCGTGAAAAAACTGCCGGTACTGCTTATCGCAGCGCTCCTGTGCGTACCGTTTCTAACCTCTTGCTCAGGCGGCGGCGCGACGCTCACCGTATGGTGCGCCGAAATGGATAAAGAGATGATCGTCTCTATGGTCGACGAGTTCCTGGCGACAAAACCCGGCGTCAGGGAAATCGTCGTCGAAGTAAACGAAGACGACGTCACCCGGGAGCGCTTTACCGACGACCCCTCCGCGGCGGCCGACGTCATATGTATCCCCCATGACCAACTGGGCGCCCTGGTCAACCGAAAAGGCCTTCTGGAAATCACCGACGCGAAGCATTTAGAAGCCGTCGGTCAAAACATCGCCCCTTCTGTACGCGCGGGGCAGATCGACGGTAAACAATACGGATTCCCTTCCAGTTTTGAGACGCATATCCTTTTTTATGACAAATCCATTATATCCGACAGCGCGGCGCAGACTCTGGAAAGCATATTGGCGACCGGCGTCCCCGGGGACGGTTACGGTTTCGCCATGGATTTCGGTAACGCGTATTTTTCCGCCAACTGGTTCTTTACCTACGGCTGCAAACTGTTCGGCGATCTCGGCGACGATAGCGCATATTGCGATTTCGACAACGCGGACGGTATCGCGGCGATGACCTGGCTGATCGGCAACCGGGATAAAATGGGGGACTGCAACGACGAGACGGCGATCGGTTTATTCAAAGAACACAGGCTCGGCGCTTTTGTCGGCGGGCCATGGAACGCCGCCGCCGTGACGGAAGCGCTGAAGGGCCATTACGGCTGCGCCAAACTCCCCGACGTGGACGGGAAACCCATGAGATCCTTTGCCGGTTATAAGCTGTATTGCGTCAACGCGAATACCAAAAATAAAACGACCGCCATGGAACTGGCCGCCTGGTTAACCAAGCCCGAAAACCAGAAAATCCGATTTATCACGCGAAATTTAATCCCGGTAGCCGTCTCCCTCGCCGACGACGCGGACGTAGCCGCCTCCGCCACGGCGAAAGCGGTCATCGCCCAGGGCCCTTACGCGATCCCCATGCCTTCAATCCCCGAGATGAGTCATTTCTGGACGCCGACCGGCGACTTCACTTCAGCCTGCCACAGTGGCGATATAGAGATTTCAGCGCTGCGGGAAAAACTCATCGAGCTTACGTCAGCGATTAAAGGGGCCTCATATTGAGCGCGTCGAATAATTTTGATTTTAAACGTTTTCTCAGGGAAAACCTCTTTATGCTGGTGTTCCTGTTTTCCGCGCTGGCTACCTTAATCGTATCGACGCTCACGATCCGGAGCATATCCGATACTGTCGTCAGTATGAATTCCGCGAAGGAGAATATGGATACCACGGAAAACTTCCTGGTCCGCAACTATGAATTGCGCCTTCATGTGACGGCCGCCATGGCTCAGGATTTGCTGAGCGCCGACGATCTTGACCGGCTTCGTATCACCCCCGGCTCCCCGCAGGAGCATGAAGACTGGTTCCTCAACAGTAATTTTCTATCGCTGCGGGAGCGGCTGGAGAAGTTCGGCAGCGACTTCGAACTCGAATTTATCTACTATTATTTCCGGATAGACAATTATGTCCAGCCCCTGATCGATAACGATCCCGTCGTCGACCTTGCTTATACGCCGGCAAGCGACCTCCTCGTCATGGACAGCGACGCCAGGGACGCCTGGAACCTGCGGAAAATCACCGTAGCCAGCGGGGATATGTTCATCGACGCGGACGGGCTGATGACGGCTTACGCGCCGGTATTCGACCGCGACGGAAACGTCGCCGCGCTGGTGGGCGTGGATATCAAGGATGAACAGATTTCTGTGCTCCGCGAACAAATCGGGCTTCTAAGCGAACGTATCGAAGCGCTGAGCAAGCGGATAACCTCGCTTATCATTGGTATGGCGGCGACTCTGCTTCTTTTGTTGACCGGCGGCGTGCTCACTTTCGTCGCCAACTACAAGAGAGCCAGCATACTAAGCGACGCTTTTAACCAGGCAAAACAAGCCAGCCGGGCGAAGAGCGACTTTCTGGCGAATATGAGCCACGAAATGCGTACGCCGCTGAACGCCGTAATCGGCATGACGTCTATCGCCAGGAACTCCTCCGACCCGGAACGCAAGGAATACTGCCTGACTAAGATAGAGGAAGCGTCCACGCATTTGCTTGGGGTAATCAACGACGTCCTGGATTACTCGAAAATCGAAGCCGCGAAATTTGAGTTGACGGACGCGGAGTTTGATTTCGAGAAAATGCTGCAAAGGGTATGCGACGTAATCGCGTTTAAATTAGCGGAAAGAAAACAGTCTTTCAAAGTATTCGTGGATACGGATATCCCCCGCTCGCTGATCGGGGACGACCAGCATGTGGCCCAGGTCGTGGCTAACTTCCTCTCGAACGCGGTCAAATTCACACCGGAAAACGGCAGCATCGCTTTGACGGCGCGTCTTGACGGCGAAAGGGACGGCGCCCTTCTCATCCGCGTGGAAGTATCGGATACCGGCATCGGTATATCCGACGAGCAGAAAGAACGGCTGTTCAATTCCTTTGAGCAGGCGGATAACACGATTACCAAGCGTTTCGGCGGCACAGGCCTCGGGCTTGCTATCTCCAAACGCATCATAGAAATGATGGGCGGCGAAGTCACAGTGGAGTCCGAACTCGGCTTCGGCTCCATTTTCGGCTTCGTCGCGCCTTTTCAACCCAGCCCGCCCCGGGAAACCGCTCCCGCGCGTGAAGCCGCGGATTTGCGCGCTCTGCGCGTTATGGTCGCGGACGCCGACCCCCTGATTACGGACTATATGACCGCTATATTGTTCCATTTCGGCGTATCCTGCGATACGGCGGACGACGGCGCCGCGGCTTTTGCGCTTATTGAGAACAACGGCGCCTACGATCTCTGCTTCGCGGATTATCATCTGCCGGATATCAACTGCACAGAACTGACGCGCGGGTTAAAGGAAAAAGGCGCGAAACTGGTCGCCGTCATGGTCTCCACCATCGAGTTAGACCTAATCGAGCAGGAGGCGAAAGCGGCGGGCGCGGACAGGTTCCTCTCGAAGCCGGTATTTCCTTCCAACGTCTTCGCCGCGTTATCCGAGTCCATAGCCGGTCTTGCCGCCGATCCGGCTGAAACCGGCGAAGCGGAAGAAATGGATGATTTCACGGGCCGGCGCCTGCTGCTCGTGGACGATGTGGCGATCAACCGGGAGATCGTGCTCGCGGTACTGGAACCGACAAACATTGAGATCGACTGCGCCGAAAACGGCCAAATCGCGTTGAATATGTTCACGGAGGAACCGGACCGATACGACGTGATATTTATGGACGTGCAAATGCCTGAGATGGACGGCTATCAAGCCACGCGGCGCATACGCGAGCTGGACGCGCCCCGGGCGAAGACCGTTCCCATCATCGCCATGACTGCCAACGTTTTCCGCGAGGATATCGAAAAGGCATTAGACGCGGGAATGAACGCGCACATCGCCAAGCCGGTGGATTTCGACGAAGTATTAATTTTACTCAGGGAGTATCTGTGTTCAACATTCCATGATGGATGATATTCATCATATTTATAAAAAAATAATATAGGCTTTCCTTTGAAATCGGTTGAATTATTCATCGAATCGGCAGTATAATGGCGATATATTCCCGTGTTTTTTAACAGGAGGCGTCGAAGGATTGCTGGATGAAGTATTTGAAAAAATGAACCGGATCATCATTTTCCGCATTAATTTTTTCGGCGCGGAGCTGGAGATCGGAAATACTATATTCGTCAGTTGGATCGTCATGGCTCTGCTTATCATCCTGGCTTTGGTTTTTACCAGGAAGCTCTCGGATTCGCGCCCCGGCAAACTGCAAGTGATCGCGGAAATGCTGGTGGAGACAGTCAATAATCTCTGCTCGGGCTCCATCGGGCATCATGGGAAAAACTACGTCCCTTACCTGGGAACGCTGCTGCTGTACCTCGGCATGGCGAACATCATCTCCGTGTTCAATTTCATACCGGGGCTTCATATTTATCCGCCTACAAAGGACATCAACGTAACCGGCGCGCTGGCTATCGTCAGCCTGCTGGTAGTCTTATACTCGGGGTTCCGCTACAAAGGCTTCGGCGGCTGGGCAAAAAGCCTGACGGATCCGATGCCGGTCCTGCTGCCGTTCAAGTTGTTGGAATACGTGACCAAGCCGCTTTCGCTGTGTCTGCGGCTATTTGGCAACGTCGTGGCGGCTTTCATTATCATGGAGCTTTTACTGGCTTTCTTCCCCCTGGCCGGCGCGCCCTTTTCCGCGTATTTCGATCTCTTTGACGGGGGGCTGCAGGCGTTCATCTTCGTTTATCTGACTTCGATTTATATCGGTGAAGCGGTGGAATAATCCCAATATTATCCAACAATAGATATGGAGGTTACATTATGAATCAATTCGCGGCAATCGGGGCGAGTATCGCCGTACTCAGCAGTATCGGGGCGTCAATCGGCATTGGCATAAGCGCCGGCAAAGGCGTCGAATCCATCGCCCGGCAGCCGGAAAAGGAGGGCGCTATCCGCAGTCTGGCTTTCCTCGGCATGGTACTTTGCGAGGCTTGCGCCATCTACGGTCTGCTCATCGCCATCCTGCTTTTCTCTAAGATTTAAACAATATGAATTTAATGCAGTTTTATATCCCGGAATGGTTTTTTGTCGCCCTGAATCTCCTGATCCTGACCTTTCTCTTGAAGAAGTTCCTGTGGAAACCGGTCGGTAAAATTCTCGAGGACCGTCAGGCAAAGGCCGTCAAGACGGAAGAGGACGCCGAAGAAGCCGCCACGCTGCGGGCGGAGATGGAGCAGCTCCGCGCGCAGATGGACGCCGATATGGAGGCGCGCACCCTGGAACTGATGAAGGAAGCGCGCAGCAGGGCGGGCCGGGAGTATGACCGGATCGTAGCCGACGCGGAGAAGAAAGCGGGCCTTATCCTGTCCGCGGCTAACGTGAAAGCGCAGCAGGAGCAGGATCGCGTTATGGTAGAGGCGAGAAAGAGTATCGCCTCGGTCGCTATAGAAGCGGCCGGTTTTCTGGTGCGTTCCGGCATGGATACGGAGCGTAACGACAAGCTGGTGGAAGCCTTCCTTGCCGAAAAGGATGTGTCGGCGCAATGAGGGCGTATGAGACATATGCCGAAGCCTTGTTTAAAGCGGCGGAGGCCCTCGATCAGGTAGGCGGCATTTCGGAAGAGCTGCATGATGTGGAGATGTTATACGCCGTATGCCGCTGGTATCTCAACGATCCGCGGATCAGCGTACGGGACAAGGCCTCCTTTCTGCGGGAAGCGCTGGCTGCGGACTTCCATCCTTTGACTATCGAGTTCCTGCTGCTATTACTCGGACGCCATCATCTGAAGCATTTCCCTGCCGCCGCCGGATGGTATCATCATCTGAGCGACCGGCATTTCGGCAGGGCTACAGTGCGCCTCCGTATACCATTCGACCTGGATCACCGGCTCATCGAGCGATTGGAAGACCGCTTCGTCAGCGACGGGCTGATCCCGGCGGGAAACGCGGGAAACGTCGAGTTTCATGTAGAACTGGATAAAGACCTCATCGGCGGCTTCATCGCCGACTGCAACGGCAGGCAAATCGACGCTTCACTGAAAACCGCGTTAAAGAATTTAATGTAAGTTATGCTTATATCCTAATGCGGCGTAGCATTAGCCGGAAAGGCAGGGTAAACAGTGACGATTGATATTCATGAAATCAACCTGGCGCTGATCGAGCGGGTCAAGCATACGATCGGCTCCCATAACCTGGAAGAGATCGGTACGGTGATCCAGATCGGCGACGGTATCGCCCGGGTCTACGGACTTGATAACTGTATGGCCGGGGAACTGTTGGAGTTCGATACCGGCGACCAGGGTATGGCCTTGAATCTGGAGGAGGATAACGTAGGCTGCGTCCTTTTTACAGCCGGGAGGGAGATCCGTGAAGGGACCCAGGTCAAACGGACCGGCAGGACCACGCGGGTGCCGGTAGGCGAAGCCCTTCTGGGCCGGGTCGTTTCCTCTCTGTCGGAGCCTCTGGACGGAGGAGACGATCTGCAGACGGATATCTACCGCCCGGTCGAGGCGCTGGCTACAGGGGTGACGGAGAGGCAGCCGGTCACCCAACCGCTGCAAACGGGTATCCTGTCCATCGATTCGATGATACCGATAGGCAAGGGTCAGCGCCAACTGATTATCGGCGACAGGCAGACCGGCAAAACAGCCATCGCCCTGGACGCCATGATAAACCAGCGGGACAAGGACGTGATCTGCGTCTACGTAGCCATAGGCCAAAAGGCTTCGGTCATCGCCGGCATCGTCCATACATTGACTGTGCATGACGCGATGAAGAATACAGTCGTAGTAGCCTCAACTTCCAGCGACCCGGCGCCGCTGCAGTTCCTCGCCCCCTACGCCGGCTGCGCCATCGCGGAAGAGTATATGTACGCGGGGAAAGACGTGCTGATCGTCTACGACGACCTAAGCAAACACGCCGTGGCTTACCGTACCATGTCCCTGCTGCTCAAGCGCCCGCCCGGCCGCGAAGCGTATCCGGGCGACGTGTTCTACTTACATTCCAGGCTGCTTGAGCGCGCCGCCCGTCTCTCCGACGACCTGGGAGGCGGCTCCATTACGGCGCTGCCGATCATCGAGACCCTGTCGGGGGATATCTCGGCTTATATCCCTACAAACGTCATTTCGATTACCGACGGGCAAATCTTCCTGGAGACGGAGCTTTTCCACTCCGGCTTCCGCCCCGCCATCAATGTGGGCTTATCCGTATCCAGAGTAGGGGGGGCGGCCCAGACTAAGGCGATGAAAAAAGTAGCCGGTTCCCTGCGCATCGATCTCGCCCAGTATCGCGAATTACAGGTGTTTTCCCAGTTGGGTTCGGATTTGGATGAATCCACCCAGGAGCGGCTGAATCAGGGCGCGAAACTAATGGACACGCTGAAGCAAAAGCAGTACGCCCCCGTCCCTATGGAAGAGCAGGTAGTGATCCTGTACAGCGCGAAGCACGGATATCTGCTGAATATCCCTCATTACGACGTCGACAGGTTTAATCAGGGGTTGGTTACATTTGTTAAAGAGCAATATCCGGATATTTTAAACGACATCCGCGAGACGAATGATTTCTCGCCTCAGAATGAAGAACAGCTTAAGGAAGCGGTAGAAAAATATCAGAGCGTATTCAAACCCTCGCAGGCCGGCGCCGCGATATAAGGTAACGATATGGACACCGAATTACTCCACCGGATGAAGAGTATCCGGCAGACCGTACAAATCAGCAGCGCCCAGAAACTCGTCGCCGCGGCCCACATCGGCAAAGCGCGGAAAATGCTGGCGGATTCCAGGCCCTACCACGATACCGTCAGCAGCGCCATAGCCGACGTCCTGCGCCAATGCCCGGAGCCGAACAGCCGCTATCTCGATTTGGGGGACGCGCCGGAGGGAAGACGCGGTCTGCTGGTGCTGTCTGCAAACCGCGGATTGGCAGGCGGGTTCAACAGCAACATCATCCACTTCACTGAGCAGGCCCTCAGGGAGAAACCCGCGGATTATATCATCGTTCTCGGCAGGGCCGCCCGTACCCAGTTTATCCGCAAAGGTTTCCCTGTGGACGGTGAGTACGAGCTGCCTCTGGACCCGCCAACCATGGCTACCGCCAGGGAACTTGCCAATAAGCTGGTGGGCATGCTGGAGCGGGAGGAGATCGGCTCCTTTGACATTATCTACACCGCTTACCGGTCGTCGGTAAGGATGGAGCCTGTGCTGAGGCGGCTGTTTCCCCTTGACCCGGCTATTTTTGACAATTTTAATGAAGACAAGAGCAGCTACAGCTTCGAGCCAAGCCCCGAACATCTGCTAGCCTTCATGATTACGAAATACCTTAAAGGTTACATCTATGGCTGCCTGATCTATTCTTATATCTGTGAGCTGACCTCCCGCCTGACGGCTATGGACGCGGCTATCCGCAACGGAAACGAAATGCTGGAGCATCTGTCGCTGCTATACAACCGCTCCAGGCAGGCCGCGATCACCCAGGAAATCACCGAGATCGTGGCGGGGGCGACGGCGCTGCAGACTGATGATTAGCGCTGGACATGTTTCGACGACAAATCTATTATGGAAAGAATGGTGACGCTCTTGGCGGAGAATAACGGACATATCGTACAAGTGATCGGGCCGGTGCTGGATATCCGTTTTGATTCGGAGGTCCTGCCGCCCCTGTACAACGCGCTGCGTATCGATACCGCGGACGGCGCCGTCGTCGCCGAAGTGCTCCAGCATATCGGCAATAATACGGTCCGCTGCGTTTCCATGAATCCCACGGATTACCTGACCCGGGGCATGGGCGTACAGGATACGGGCAGCCCCATCCGGGTACCTGTTGGCGAAGGGGTCCTTGGCCGCGTGTTTAATGTACTTGGAGATACGGTAGATAAGCTGGGCGAAGTGAACTGCGAGGAGTCGTGGCCCATCCACAGAAACGCGCCGCCCCTTGTGGAACAGCGGGGAGGGATGGAGATCCTGGAGACCGGCATAAAGGTCGTGGATCTGATGGCTCCCTATGCCAAAGGCGGCAAGATCGGCCTCTTCGGCGGCGCCGGCGTCGGCAAGACAGTGCTCATCATGGAGCTGATCCGCAATGTGGCTACCGTCCATGGCGGCTACTCCGTCTTCACCGGGGTCGGCGAACGTACCCGCGAGGGCAACGACCTGTGGCGCGAGATGCAGGAATCCGGCGTCATCAACCGTACGGCTATGGTGTTCGGCCAGATGAACGAGCCCCCCGGCTCCCGTATGCGGGTGGCCCTCTCAGGCTTGACGATGGCGGAATACTTCCGCGATAAGCTTGAGCAGGACGTGCTCCTGTTTATCGACAATATATTCCGCTTCGTCCAGGCGGGCTCCGAAGTCTCGGCTTTGTTAGGCCGCATACCTTCGGCGGTAGGTTACCAGCCTACGCTGGCAAATGAAATGGGCGCCCTTCAGGAGCGGATCACATCCACCCGCAGCGGCTCCATCACGTCTGTACAGGCGGTGTATGTACCGGCGGACGACCTCACCGACCCCGCGCCGGCCACGACCTTCGCCCATCTGGACGCTACGACGGTGTTATCCCGGAGTATCGTGGAGATGGGTATTTACCCCGCTGTGGACCCGCTGGAATCCACTTCCAGGCTACTGGAACCGGATACGGTCAGCGAGACTCATTACCGTACGGCAAGGCGTGTGCAGGAAGTCCTGCAACGGTATAAGGAACTCCAGGATATCATCGCGATCCTGGGCATGGAGGAACTTGCCGAGGCGGACAGAATTATTGTACGCAGGGCACGGAAGATCCAGCGGTTCATGTCCCAGCCCTTCCATGTGGCGGAGACTTACTCCGGCCACGAGGGCAGATATGTGAGTCTGGATGATACGATACGCAGCTTCAGGGAGATATTGGACGGCAATCTGGACGACGTGCCCGAGGAAGCGTTCTTCATGAAAGGCGCCATCGAGGAAGTGCTGGAACACGCGGAACAGTTGAAGAAGGACTGAAGCCATGACGCAGGGCTTACTTTCGCTGAGCATAATGTCTCCGGAAAAGGATTTCTTTGAGGGCGAGGCCCGGGAAATCGTTTTTTCCACGCCGTTGGGACGGCTTGGTATCATGGCGGGGCACGCGCCCATGGTAGCCGCCGTCTCCGAATGTATCCTGGAAATCAAAATCGGGGACGAATGGAAGATCGCCGCGGTAGGCCAGGGCTTCGCCGAAATCGCTTACGAAAAAGCGGAATTCTTCGTGGATACAGCGGAATGGGCCGAAGACATCGACGCCATCCGCGCCAGGGAAGCCCTGGAACGGGCGGAGCAGCGCATCCGCAGCAACATCAGCCGTATCGAGTATACGCGGACTCAGGCCGCCATGAGCAGGGCGCTGGCGCGGCTGAAGGCCGTGGAGTCCGGCGCGGGCGGCGCCCACAGCGGCAATCAGCAGAAATAAAGAGCGGCTGTCTATATCGAAGCAACAGCGGCAAAGAGCGCGGAGACCGTTCCCACTGAGCCCGGACGGAGCACAGAGATCGTTCGCCGCGCTATTGTGCTTTCACGCAATCCTGTTATAATGGTTTGGTGAGCCTTTATAAGAGGAGAAAAAAATGAGCGATACATTAGCCGAACCTGTCTACGCGCCCCAGACGCCTGCCACCATCTGGAACAGATCCTTTTTCATCCTGTTTTTCGCGAACATGGCTTTCAACATGGGGATGAACATGAGCAACTCCCTCATCGCCATATACGCGAACCACCTGGGCGCCCCGGCCTCCATCATCGGGCTGGTCGCCAGCTCCTTCGCCATATCGTCCATCATGTTCAGATTCGTCTCCGCCCCCATCATGGATACTTACAACCGAAAGTATCTGGTGGTCTTCGCGGCTTTGATGCTGTCTGTAGCCTTCGGCGGCTTCAGTATCGCCACAAACATCCCGACGATACTGGGCTTTCGTATGGTACAGGGCTGCGGCATGGCTTTCGGTAACGCTTGCTGTCTGGTAATGGTCGCCGACATGCTCCCAAAGGACAAATATAACAGCGGACTGGGGTACTACTCACTGGCCCAGGTAATCTGCGGGGCGATAGGCCCCTCCGTCGGGCTGGAGTTGGTCGACCGTTTCGGTTTTCAGGTGACGTACACCATCACGGCTTGCATCATGCTGCTTGCCGCTTTTTTAATATGCCTGCTTAAGACGAATTTCAAACGAACAAAGAAACTGAAGCTGACATTTAATAATATCATCGCGAAAGAGACCTTTCTGCCGGTGGGCGTCAACTTCATCATGATGCTGGGAGGCGGCGGTATCGGCTCTTTCCTGTTCATCTACGCCAGGGAGCAGGGGGTCACCGGAAACATCGGCCTGTACTTTACCGTTTCCGCTGTGACCATGCTGATTACCCGGCCCTTCATGGGGAAGCTCACGGACAAATTCGGCATCGTCGTCATGGCTATACCCGCCGTGCTTGGCAGCGTCATCTCCATGACCATCATCAGCAACGCGACGACGCTGACGGCTTTCCTGATCGCGTCCGGCATCTCAGCCTTCGGCGGCGGGGCTTTGCATCCCGCCATCCAGGCCCTTACGATGAAGTGCGTGCCCAACGACAGGCGGGGGGCGGCGAGTAGCACCAACTATATCGGCATGGACCTGGGGCAGCTCCTCGGCCCTGTGATAGCGGGCCAGCTCGCCCAGGCTTTTGGTTACGCCATGATGTGGCGGCTGTTGATCGTCTTCCCCATCATCAGTACGCTGACACTGATCTGCTTCAGGAAGAAAATCGTCCGCATCGAGGAAGAATTCGCCGCGCGATAAAAAGGAGTATTATGGACAGTGTAACCACGGAACCGGTTTACGCGCCCCAGGCGCCGAAAAGCATATGGAACAAGTCGTTTATCATCCTGTTTTTCGCGAATATGGCGTTTAACCTCGGCTTGAACATGAGCAACTCTCTGCTTGCCATCTTCGCGGATCATCTGGGGGCGCCGGCTTCCGTCATCGGTTTGGTAATCAGTTCCTTCGGCGTATCGGCGATCCTCTTCAGGCTCGTCTCCGCCCCCATCATGGATACCTACAACCGGAAGTATCTGGTGGTATTCGCCGCGCTGATGCTGGCGGTGGCTTTCGGCGGTTTCAGTATATCCCAAAACATCCCCATGGTGGTCGGGTTCCGGCTGATCCAGGGCTGCGGTATGGCTTTCGGCAACGCCTGCTGCCTGGTGATGGTCGCGGACATGCTGCCCAAGGACAAATATAACAGCGGGCTTGGGTACTATTCACTCGCTCAGGTGGTAAGCAGCGCCGCGGGCCCGTCGGTCGGCCTCGCCCTTGTAGATCTCGCGGGCTTCCGCGTGACATACACATGCACCGCCTGCCTGATGCTCCTCGCCGCCTTCCTTGCCCTTCAACTCAAGACCAACTTCAAGCGGACGAAAAAACTGAAGCTGGCTTTCAATAATATCATCGCCATGGAAGCCATCCTGCCGGTAGCGGTCAACTTTATCATGGTCCTGGGCGGCGCCGGGGTATACTCCTTCCTCTTCATCTTCGCCAGGGAGCAGGGCGTAACGGGCAATATCGGCCTTTACTATACGGTATCCGCCCTGGTCCTGCTTGTCACGCGCCCGGTACTGGGCAAGCTGACCGACAGGTACGGCATCATCAAAACCGCCGTGCCCGCCGTATGCCTGAATATCATCTCCATGTTTATGGTCAGCTACGCGACTACGCTAGCCGGGTTCCTGGCCTCGGCGGTCGTCCATGCCCTGGGGCAGGGCGCCACTGGACCGGCCATACAGGCCCTGACCATGAAGTCGGTACCCACGGAGCGGCGTGGCGCGGCGAGCAGCACTAACTATATCAGCCTGGACCTCGGCTCCATGCTCGGTCCCATCATCGCCGGCCAGGTAGCGCAGATATTCGGTTACACGATCATGTGGCGGGTCATGGTGATCCCATACATCGTCGCGACGATTGTTCTGGTTTGCAACAGAAAGACCATCGTCCGCATCGAGGAAGAATTCGCCGCAAGCTGAGGAGGCAGAAATGTTAATCGAACAGTTGGCGTGTAAACTTGGCCGAAACGATGAAAAGCCACAATAAAAAAATAGGAGTTGGTAAATCGTGTTAAAGAAAACCCCTTTCCTTTTACTTGTGTTCATCCTTATGTTCGGTATGCTAAACTACACCGCGTTCGCGGCGGACGATCCCATCAGCGTCTTTCTCGACGGGCAGGCTCTGACCTTTGACGTATCGCCACAGATCATCAACGGAAGCACGATGGTCCCCCTTCGCGCCATATTTGAAGCGCTCGGCGCGACTGTCGACTGGAACCCCGATACGCAGACCGTCACCGCCACCAGGGGCGATACGGTAGTCGTACTAACAGTGGGAGACGCTTCGCCTACGGTGAACGGCCAGGTCCGGGCGATCAATCAGCCCGGGGCGATCATCGGAGGCAGGACCCTCGCTCCCTTACGTTTTGTCGGGGAAGCTTTTGGCGGAGAGGTCGAATGGCTCGAAGCCACAAGGACGGTCAGGATCACAGGCGGCGACGGTACGAGCCCCTCCCAAACGCCTGCTGATGGGGGCGCCAAAGAAAAAGGCCTGGGCGACATTATCGCCGACTTGCCGAACACGGCTGCCATGACGGCGCTGTGGGAGCGTCTGGACGGTTTTTGGAATAGCCCGGATAACGGCGGATGTATGCAATTCGGTTATTATGAAGGCAAAGCCTATTTCTGTAACATCTACTGGGACTCCGAGCCCGGCCCCAGCGGGCTGCCGATCGGCGCGGCGCCGGCGGGAGAATACAAGGTCAATATCACCGTCCATTATGATGAAATCGAAGACGACGGTTACTTCGTGTATACGCCGGCTTGGGACTGCGTATACCAAATCGACTTATCGGGGATCGTCGCGCAAAAGGACTATATCGTCATGCGGGATATCACGAATGACTTTAATCTGGGTCGCTTCGATTTCGCGGGTACGGATTTCGACGGGGCTTACGCCCATTACGCGAAAAGGTATGCCGGCTCGCGCTAAACCGTGAATGCCGGGCGGAGGTATTCCCGATGCTCCTCGAGCATCTGGCGAACTGTCGGGCGAAGGAAGTCCCGCAGCACGCCGAACGGATCGCCGTATGTATCAACCGGAGCAGGCATGCGGAAGATAAGGGCGCGTTCATCAAGGCGCTGGAAAAAACTTCGACATAACAGCATATCAACCAGAAGCGGCGGTTTCAACGCATTATGCGCAATGAAATCGCCGTTTATTTATTCTATCTTGATTATCTGGCTGGACAGTATTTGCCGCTACACGGTTCACCTTTGTTGCTCCGCATTTTAGGCAGCGATTGACGATCTGCCAGCCTTTCTTTTTTGATTTATTACATCGCCAGAGCGGTCTAACACTTACTTTTTTATAGCTGTCATTGCGATCAGTGCAATATCGTTTCCTGTGTCAGCTTCGAGAAATCTTGCATCGAAATCACCACCGCCACCGCCATCTCCGAACTCCTTTTCGAAGTTTTCAATGCACCAATCTGCCCAAGGTTGCCATATGGTTTTCGGGTCGTCGACATTAGCTTGCATTGCGTTCCCCTTTCCGTACGGTAAGCCCATTGTAACACCGACACTTCGCAAAAACATTTCCTGCTTTGCGGAGTTTTCCGACGCCCTATGTTAATTCATTGAACGGATTGTAGATATTTCTTATTCAATGGGATTATCTGCACAATTATGGTAAAATGTTTAGGAAGTTGTATACAAATGAGGGAGAGTATGAAAAAGCCCAAAATGATAATATTCGATTACGGCGACACGTTGCTCTGCGAACCAAGTATTGATTTCCTACGTGGAACAGAAGTATTGTTTGAGTATGTCAAGAGCAATAGGAACAACCTGACGCCAAAAGGCGGGCATTCACAGGGAAACGTTGTGAACCATACCCAAACCGATACGGAATCACGTGCCGCATAAGCGGTGTCGGACACAAAATGCGGGAACACGGCAAGCCATTGTGGCAGCCGTGTTCCCGTTTTTTATTTTTTATTTCTTTTTGCAATGGGCTACAGAAGTTATTTCCTGAAATAATCGTTCCAGACGCTCGTCAATAACGCTTTTTTTCAGCTCGCATTCCCACACGACTATCACATGCCAGCCGCCTTCTTTTAGCTTGGCATAATTTGATTCATCACGCCTCACATTTTCACTCAGCTTTGTCTGCCAGAAGTCGGTATTGGACTTTGGAATTGTAAAATCTTTGCAGTCCTCATGACAGTGCCAGAAGCAGCCATTTACAAAGACAACCGTCTTATATTTCGGCAGGACAACATCAGGTTTTCCTGGATAACGCTTGTCGTTTTTTCTAAACCGCAGCCTCTTGGAAAACAGATACCTCCTGATGGTCTCCTCCGGTTTTGTGCCGCTGCCCCGAATTTTGGACATATTTAAGCTGCGGGCTTCTTTTGATAGCTTATCCATTTACACTATGCTCCATCGTCATTGTCAGCCAACACTCCCAATAATCCCGCAAGCTGAGTTGCCTTTAAAATTATGCCTTTCAGAGCGGCTGCCTTGCCATCCCTATAATACAATTTCATCGCACTTTTCAGTTGGTTTTCAAGTTCAATCTGAAGGCTGCCATGAGATTCGGATTTAAGACCGCCCACTTTCTCCAAAATGTATTTTGCAGCTTTTTCGGACAATGGCCGAATCGAACTCTGCCAAGGCGGGGTTTGGCTTTTGCGGATAGTCTGGTAGTCAAGCGATTCAATATACCCATCATCCTTGTAAATCGGAACAACCGAATGAAAGCTATGGCAATTAATCAGCTCTGCATAATAATCGTCGCTGCCTGTTTGATATACATTCCCAATGCGTCCTGTCCCGTAGTAATACCGATGCTCACGGGAATATCTATCCCCTTGGTAGTAAATGAATACATCTCCGGTGTGAATCTGATTCCTGTATTTTGGAGGGAAATGGTATACGGAAAACAGCTCGTCCATGTATTTGGACTCAATGTCCCGCCTCTGGGACAAAATGATATACACAAGTTTCACCTCCGCACTAAATGGTTATGTCGTTGAAAAATCCAATGTCTGCGTTATCGAAAGTCCCCACGACAAACCCTCGGTCAAGTAGCCTATTTCCCATTTCACAGCAGGTTTCCGGGAGCAATGCGCAATTATGACACGCAGCAAGATTGCATGAATCGGGGCCTTGGCCTTCGGATTGAATACAAATCGGGTCAGACGAACACCATCTTGCATTTTCAATTGCTGAGACTATCGTGTCTTCCAGCCGCCCCGGTTCTCCTTGGCGGACAAGACCACCGAGTGACCCTTCAGCATCACCGGATGCGGTGTAAATAAGGACACCTTTCATTCGTAATGTTTCTCCGCAGCGTTCACAATACAGACGTTCGCGGATAGACGAACTGCCATAGCCGCACTCATAACTCAATTGATTGATGAGCAAATGAGCAAAAGTATGAATCATGATGAACTCCGGCCTTAGATGACCGGGTAATGCTTTTGCCAAAAAAGAATCCTGATACGTCGCGTCAAGTTTGAGACCCCTTGTTTTAACATCCTGCGAATGCGCCCATCTTTCGAGTGCGGCATTATTGAATTCAAAAAATATCCCTTCGCCGAAAACTTCAATAGCCGGAAGCCAGTTCCCATTGCCAAGCCGTAACATTTTCTTTCTATCTGTCAGGCTAAGGGTGTAGTTCGGTTCCAGACGGGAAAACCCAACGAATGCCCTTGATTCACGCAATTTAGGGACAAGCGAAATACTCTTAAAATAGTCATGAATCACGGGCGCATAGTCTGTTATTGGTTTGTTTTTGCAGAAAAAGTCAAGTGTCTCTCCACCGCTACTCTTAGTAAGCATGTTGTATTCTGCAAGGCGGTATTCATCCTCGGGAGTGTTCTCGTCAACTTCAGGCAAACCTTCAATGCCGCTTATCCGACGGACTATGGCATTATAAAGCTCCTGCGGATTAACATTTTTATTTGCCGCTATTGCGTTGACAAAATCGCGATTGATTTCACCGTTTACTCTGCTTGATGTGAACGCAGTGAACAACTCATCAAGAACTCCAACAATCCGACGGTTAGTATCTTCGGCATCAGTTGGAATATATATGGAGCTTTTGGTATCAGCAAACCAAACATTGCTTGCACCACGTTGCACAACTTTCAGGTCTTCCGCACGACAATCGCACCCCGGCGCGTCTTCAGGCGTAATGCCAAGCCAAGGTGCAGCCCCTCTGCAGTGATAACCGATTTTTTCCAATGCGCCGGGGCGCAGCGCAGCCGCAATAGATTTATTTGCACCGCATGAGCATTCATACCGTACCCCGGTCAGCGCAGCAGATGTCCCGCCAGTGCTTCTTCGAATACGGCAGGTTTCAGGGTCATACGGATGGCTATGTCCCTCGTGAATCCACTCAGCTATGGGAAAATCATCAATATGCCCATTCGGACAAACAACAACGAAACGCTCCGGTACGAGCTTTCTTCCGCGCCGATTGTTTGGTTTGCATTTCCTGCCACGCGACCATTGATAAGCATCACAATATGGATGTGCGGAGTATAAACCGACCTTCTGCATTGTCCCGCAGAATGGACAGTAATGCCATGCGGGAAATCTGACCGCTGGTATTTTGAGATTGGAATTTTCGGAATCAGCACTGTATTCGCGGAAGTCCGGCGGCCAACGTAGCTCTCTAACTCCCACGCGCTTTTCCAGCCGCTCATCCTTTACACGAAAATCCTCCGGATGGTTGTACCTCCACATATCAAGCCCGGCTATCATAAGCGACTCATCTTCCGGGAAAGGTACAATTGCCCCTACTCCCCATGGGCCGAGCAGAGAACTCCGTCTCATTGGTTTATTTTGGAAAGCCATTTTTTAGTCCTCCTCCAGATAACGGTTTTCCAACACAAATGCTTCGCATGAAGCGTCAACACTTCTCATTGAAGTTGGTGTTGGAAATCCCCTGGTTCCCCAAGCGGCATTCCGCAATGAGCCAGCTTGGAACATTAACGGGACATCATTTCCTCCGTTGAAATCGGAGTATTTCCGTGGTTCCCATGTTTTCCAATACTCAATAATCTCATCAATTTGTGCCATTGAAGCATCAAGCTCTTCCGGCTCAACCAACGCGACCCGCTCTTTTACGATTGACTTAATAAGTTCAATTTTTTCGACTGTCGGGGGCTTCGGCGGGTCGCTATTGTAAGTTGCATCACTGAAAAACCTGAGCAAACCGATTACGATTGCATGTAATGCCCGCTCCCTCAGTGGGGGCGAAAATGGTGTGACGCTGGTTGGCTCAACGTAGCAATAAATGCGTGAGTGATAGGTTTGGAAATGTTCATAATGTGATTTGTCCCTCGGCTTCCCTGGATTGTAGACTGTAAATACAAGTCCCGGTGCGCCGCTGGAACGCCCGACACGGCTTGTTGCCTGAATGTATTCCGACGTTGTTTTCGGCTGTCCGGCGACACACATCAGTCCCAGTCTTGGCACATCAACGCCGACAGAAATCATATTCGTGGCAAGACAGATATCAACCGGTCTCTTTTCTTTGGATGGGTATTGAACGCTCAATTTTTGCAGACTGAACGGAATCTTGTCGCTTCTGACGCGACTTGTCAATTCCTCATCGCTATATATGTACCTGCGGTTTTCGTTATATCCTTCTTTCACATCCTCAAACCTGCGCTTATAGATGATGTGAAGATACTCGTCAATATCCTGTCTGATCCAAGTCTCTGTTTGCCCGAGTTCCCGGATGCTGTTGAAATAACCGACATTCGTCCAATACGGATCGCGTTCATTTTCCGAGGTGACAGTCATTGCCTTTGCTGCATAAAGCAAGGCGGCATACAGTCGTATCATCGTTGTTGCATTTGATGTAGAGCCGGAAGCAAGGATACCGATGTATTGCCGTCCGGGTATATCAACCCCTTCTTCGGCAAAAAAGGAGTCACCGGCTTTCAAACCTGATGGTGGAAACTGTTTTACATTATCCTTGCCACACGCATATAAAGCATGGCACTGCTCCTTTGCTCTGCTGATCGTTGCAGTGGAGGAAATAATTTTCGGATATAGAACAGTCTCGTCATAGCGAATGGTGCAAAGTTCATGAATCATGGTTTCATAATGCCCGACCATTGAGCCAAGTGGTCCGGAAATAAGATGAAGCTCATCCTGAATAATCAAATCGGGGGCAGTTACACGTTTCCCGTTTATATCAATACCAAAAAGGCTCTTCGCTTCCGCACGGTATGGCAGCATGGCAAATTTATCCACGGTGCCAAGCAGCAGAGTTGGTGGATACTCGTAAATTTCTTCATCCACAACAGACAGAGGCAGCGTGTTGTCGTCCGTTGAAAAATCACAATTATTATTTCCGCACTGGAAAACAAACTGCATCCTGCCGTTTCTTCTCTTTTTCTTATAGCCGGGAGTCGCGTATTGGTTCCGGCCTTTTTCTACAACGCCCATCTGTGCCCCGCACCACGGGCACTTCAGCATAACGAACGGGTTTAAATTACTGTGGCCGTTGTATAGTTTTTCATACGACTTGACCGCTTCCTGCATTCTGTTCGGGGTCGTAGAGCCTCCAACCCAGAGACCAATAGTAATGCGTGAATCGCCGAATAGTACCGGATTTTCTCTGCGAATTACTTCACATGCACAAATCATAGCGGATGCCCGTTCATATTGCTGCGCTGTTAGCAACCGCAATGTATACCGCATGAGGATTACGGTGCCATCATCATTTTTGTTGTGCAGCCTCCTGATGAAAATCGTGAACGCTGAAAGACCAAGGTATGCCTCTGTCTTACCTCCACCGGTAGGAAACCAAATCAAATCAACGGTTCTTCTATCTTCACAGGAGCGGTCGGACATAGATTTCAAGTTCAGGAGAATAAAAGCTAATTGGAAAGGTCTCCATTTCCCATACCTTTCTGTATCTCCATGCCATGTGCTCTTGTCAGTGATAACAGGAAGCGCAACCGGGTTGTTCAGAATAAGTGTACCGGAACCATCCTCAATCCAATTTTGAAGCGGCAATCCATAGTGCAACTGTTGTAGCAGCATTGCCCGATTCATCAATTGAAAAGCCTGAAGAATCTGATTATCGCTTTCCAGCAGGCTGACTCCTTCCCGCATACGAAGAAGGCACTCACGGCAACTCTTGATATGCCGTCTCGCTGTCTCAACATCACTCACGTTGTCCAGTTGGGCATCCAAGCCATCTATCCAATGTTCATATCTGTCACAAAGCAAATTTAGTTCAGAGACTGTACCCGCTGCATTTCCAAGGTCAGACATAATGAGCATGTCAAGTGATACTCCATCAATTGTGGACGGGATAATGGGTTTTATTTCATAACGAGGAAATGTCTCCGTCTGAATTTTTTGAATTTCAGAGGTGTTTGTATCCCAACTTACAGAACAGCCATGACCAACCGCATAGCTCTTGACATCGTGATAGAGCAGACGGTTTGACTCAAAATCGTCATCACGGGTTACTTTATGATCATCCGGCAGCTCATGAAACCCGGATTCGGAAACGAGTGTGAAGCCAGTTTGAAAAAAGCATGCTTCATCTTTTACTGAACCGCCGTCAGCTTTATTTATGTTTTCGAGTGAAAATGTATATATGGAATAGCCATCAGCTCTGTACTTGCCACGGCAAGTAATATCAAAAGCGAGCTTGGTCTCCTTACCATCAATAACAAGTGGCTTTCTTACAAAGCCACTCTCCGGGAGTTCGAGCGGCAGGCATTCATTGTTCCAAGTCAACTGACTGCGAAGGTATCGCACTATCTTCTTCTCTGTTGCGGGATCGGTCGATGTCATCGTCGAATAAATACCGGCTTTAACATCAGGATGGATTTTGTCCCCATTCCTCACTGCCACAGTCATACTGATGGCCGACGGCTTGAACGAGTTGGATAAATTGATTATTTCTTCAGCATCTTCTAAAAACTCAACAGTACCGCCGATGCGATTCTCCGATTCTGCTTTTTCCGGCTCTTCCAGTTCCGGCTCCTCTACCGGAACCTCATCGCCGGTAATTTCCGATAATGCTGCATCGGAAGATTGGGGGTAGAGTATACCGGCGATGTAGCGAATATGAGGTGGGTCTCCAGAAAGAATTTCCTCGCCATTACTTTGAACCCTATCCGGCACATCCACCAACGGGTCAGGACCGATAAACTCTCTTTTGATAACATCAAGGATTTGATCCCGTCTTGGGTCTGTCATTTCAGGAACCTCCTTTGCTGCAATGAAAGATACTCTTTAGCTGCGCTGTTACTTTCGATAACATACAAGCCAGCCACAGCCCTGCTGAGAGCAACATACATCAACTGTTCGTTTCCGAACGTCGATATGTCGACAAGAATAATGACTGTATTTTCAAGCCCCTTAAAGCCTTGAATCGTGCAAAAATTAATTGTTTCATTGCCTCCAGCTGTATAGTCAGCTATTTTGTATTTTCTGATGCGACTGACTACCGAGTTTTCACGCTTCACGGGAGATAGGATGGTAATCTTATCAGACGGCAAACCGTTGCTAATCAGATCTTCTATTGTTTCTTGGAGCAGCTGCTCGTTTTCTTTTTCGTCGGAATAGGTAATATAGTTGACGGGAGGCCCATCAACCTTCATCCACATTTCATTTGGCGGGTTATACCCGGTGACAGTACATATTTCCTCACAGATTGGCTTGGTATTGCGGCAATTTACTGTCAGCCTGAACTTAATGTAGGACGTTCTTGCATCAAGCATTTCAATCATGGTTTCTGAAGCTAATGCCCCTGAATAGATGGCTTGCATGGAAAAATCACCAAACAATCGCCAAGTACCACGGGTTAAACCGCCTGTAACGGCGGCATCAAAGACATTAAGATATTTTTCATTTATCAGATCTTGTGCCTCGTCCACGATAATAACATCATACTTTCCGAGAGTTTCTTTCAAAACAGGCAATGCAAGGTCAGGAAGTGTTTCACGATAGAAGTATTGCTGCTCGGATTCATCTTTCGGATAGGCAAAATTAACGCCATTTCTGGTCAGGGTATCTGTCAGGAACTTATGAAATGTTCCCGCATATTCAGGGCGCAAAGACGGTTCGGGGAAGCAGGTTGTAAACCATTTTCCAAGATTATTATTGAAACAAAATAGGGCAACACGCTGTCCGCTCACAACAGCTTTTATTGTTTCCTGAATAGCTATTAGTGTTTTCCCTGTACCAGCTCCACCCCATATCAAACAGCGCGGATTGTCCTCAAGCTGGTCTATGCATCTGTACTGCTCTTCGGTCAGAGCTATCATTTCTCTTTCAGCATTTCTGATGAGAACACTCAGTGCCACAGCACGGTCAAAATCACCTCTAAGCAACGTCGTTATGTAATTAACATCATCCACACCCAGCTTTTGGCCAGCAGAAACAGGGCGGTGAAAAGTCAACTCATATTTATTGGCTGCCCCTTCGCTCAGACGCTTAATAAAGCTGGCGACGTCATCCCTGTCGTTAATGTCGAATACCTGCCACTGCTGTTCGTCGCTCCCGCTTGCGATATATTCGATATCAGGGAACATCACTCCGATACCATAAAAGAGCTTGCTGAGATACCGGTGATTGTTGTCGAGCTTGATTTGAATATCCCGGACAATGCTGTGAACCCCATCCCAAGCCTGGTCAAACGGGCCTCGGCTCTTTCGGCTGGTTTTTCCATATCTGTCGGTAAACTGCCAGACTCCTTCCGTCCGGCTTACACGCCCGCCTTTGACTTCAAGGGCAAAAAGGCCGAGACCGGGTGCAAGTACAAAAAAGTCAATTTCGCCATGAATCACTTTGTTATGATTGGCAATGCCAAGAGAATGTAGCACTGTCCAGTTTTCAGTTCCTCTGCCATGCTTGAACCAGTCAAATATCCTGCGTTCTGCACTGCTCTTGACTTCCGGCGAGAGAACAGACGGAATCATCCGTGCCATTTTCTACCCCCCCTATATTGCCACCCTGTTAGTATCTATCAGTCTGTTTGTGCTTGCCGCATCAACAAGCACCTCGGAACCAACATCAATTACCTTCAAGAGCTTTACCAAACCGATATTTTCAACCTCTATCTCTATCGGCTGCCATACATTGAAGCCATCTATGCCGCCCGTTTCAGACAGAGCATCTGCAAGATTTGTTCGTAGTTTTTCCGCCAAATGATGACCAGCTTGAATATGAGCACTCTTAATAATTTTACCAGCATCAAAAACCTGTTCTACCATTTCAAGCAGCACGGAATCATCTGTAGCCTTTGCAATATAAACAATGTCATCTTTCGATAATGGCGTAATCATGCTATCATCTGTCAGCCAGTTGTGAATTGTCATTCTTCCTCTGGTACACCCCGCTGCTAACAGCTTCTCACATATCGCATTCTCATCAGAAAAGACAGATTCTATATCAAGTGCCTCTTTCCACTTATGAGCGGTTTCACGCAAATCGAGGCAATTGCTGTTTTTCAAAATTACATCAGCTATATCCCTGATCAAATCTCTTTGTGTCTCCCGTTCTATAATGAAATCGCCGGCCTGAATTGCTCCAGGTTTGACTTCTTCGATTTTGTCGTAGTCTTCATTGATAAGCTTAGTGGCGGTTAGCAGATTGCGTCCAGTTCGATAAAATGCAACTAAATCACCGACAAAGCTCACTGGAATAGCTAAAACGCTGTCCTCAGCCGTGGGCGAAATATATCTCCGGTATTTGTTCTGCCTTAGTGTCAGTTCAATTTCGTCAAGTTCGCCGGAATCAGAAAACTCACTATCCTTGCCGTGTCCGACAAATGGAACATCGCTTTCCATTTCTTCAAAGTCATCCGTCAAGCCGTCCTCGATTGAAGCCAGAAAGCTCGAATTCATAGCGTTTGTATGTTTAAACTGTTCAATATTGCTTCGCGTATAACCATTTTTCCAGCGTTTCTCAGTTTCATATACAAGGGTGATGATTTCAGAAGTAATGTTCGCATTTAAAATTCTGTTCATTGTATTTTTATTCAACCAGCCTGATACGACCGTAAGACCATTGACCAATTCATCTGAATGCGAATACTCGCCGGGAGTAAGTGCAATTAAACCAATATCGTCGCCAACACCGGAAGCACACAGAAATGATACAACTTCATTCTTGTCCACATTTTGTGGAACAATGATATATGCGGTATCAACAGCGGTATCCTTTAGCAATTCTACAATAGCGGTTACTTTCGGGAATTCCGAGCTTGAAGTGCAAATCCTTTCGAGGTTATCTGTAACAGTAATAAGTTCCGCGAACAGGTCTTCGCTTAAATAGTCTTTCTCCCGTTTAAGTACCGTCTTACATTTCCCCAGCATTTCTAAAATTCTTGTGCTGTTGGTGAGAGGTGATATGGCGCGAAGAACTATCAATGTGATTTCAAACAGGTCTTGAAAAACCTGTATGATTGCATTGGACTGTTCTTCTATCAGCTTCTTATTCTTATACAAAAGTGATATAGAGTCGCTAATTTCAGGACACAGTACATCTATGTATCTGATTTTCTTCGTAGCCGAGTTTCTAACTCTGACATCAAGGCGCGAGGTATCTTGATAGACGTCGGGTAAAATGGTTTTTTCATTCCAAGTCCAGATATTGAATCCTCTTGATTCAAGAGCGGAAAAGTCCGTGAGGCTGGTTTGGTCAGCCATTAAAACAATTGACTTATCTTTGGCAATAAGGTCATCAAGCGCATCCAGTTGATTATCTATTATCGTTTGATTTGCTTCGATGAAAATTGCATTGACCGCCAGCCCGGCTTCTATTGCTTCGCATACTGTGTACAAATCCTGGCATAAAACAATGGCAGGCGTTCCCGTCAATTGTCCGGCGGTCATTGTTTTAATGTTTCCCTCAATATCGGATTGAGCAAGCAGCAAAAAATCAGTAACATTATCTCCATTTAATTGCGTTTCGAGTAATAGCTTCCGCGTG
>Ga0082212_10000335_pt1 | contig 68365 bp, 54 predicted proteins | sample TergutNt197P3_FD_71548 | JGI IMG/M metagenome (GOLD analysis project Ga0082212, IMG submission 71548) | Neocapritermes taracua P3 segment gut microbial communities from Petit-Saut dam, French Guiana - Nt197 P3 | ecosystem: Host-associated > Arthropoda: Insects > Digestive system > Gut ... | reverse complement strand
AATGGCCAAGCAATTTCCTCTACCTTAAAAAACAGGCTGATCAATCGGTCATACAGCGCATCCAGAGCCTGCGTACCATGGGGAAACTTGCCGGGATAAGTATAGAGCCGGTTATGGGGCGGATTTACCCGGAAAAAAACCTTGCCGCCCAGCTAATCGGGTTTACCAACGCAAGCAATATGGGCGGCGGCGGCATCGAATATTCATTTGAGGCGGAACTGGCCCCAAAAGACGGGAAAAACGGGAACCAGGTTGTGCTTACCATCGACACAAATGTGCAGTACATACTCGAGGATATCGCGCGCCGCTCAATGGAAGAGAACAAGGCAGAAGCTGCAATGCTCCTTGCAATGGACCCAAGGACAGGCGATATTTTGGGGTCAGCTTGCCTCCCGGGCTATGACCCAAACGATGTTTCGGCATCTACCGAGATAACAAGGATGGACAGGGCTGCCATCTGGGCTTTTGAACCCGGCTCGACTTTTAAGGTGTTCTCGCTTGCAGCGTTAATGGATTCCGCTTCCATCGGCGCCGATACCCGCTTTGTATGCAATGGGGAATATTCCCTGGGCGACCGGATTACCATTAAATGCATGGGCGTCCATGGCAATGTAAATGCCGAAGACATTATTGTATATTCCTGCAATGCCGGGGCAGCTTATGCCTCGGAACGCATGGGCGCAGCGGCGTTTGCTTCCGCACTGGAAGGTTTTGGCTTTGGCAGCAGGACCGGCGCAGGTGCGCCCGGCGAAACTGTGGGGCTCTTCCGCCCGGTAAACCAGTGGTCGCCGCGGTCCAAGCCAACCATTGCCATGGGCCAGGAGATAAGTGTTTCTGCCATCCAGATGCTGCGCGCCGCAACGGCTATTGCCAACGACGGGGTGCTGATCAACCCAAGGGTAGTATCCCGCATAGTGTCCGACGACGGGAAAACAGTCCGGGAATTCCAGCCCGGGGAGCCGCGGCGCATACTAAGCGAAGAAACAGCCAGGGAAATGCGGCGCTATATGGAAGCAGGCACCGAAGATTTGGGGATAGGTAAATACGCCAGGATCCGTGACATCGCTATTGGGGTAAAAACCGGTACAGCGCAGATGTACGATGAAAAAACCAGAACCTATTCGGAAACCAATTATATTGCAAGCTGCATTGCCCTATTGCCGGCGGAAAACCCATCGCTGGTTCTCTATATGGTACTTATAAAACCAATGGGGAATTATTACTTTGGGAGCCGTACCGCCGCCCCTGCAATACGGGAAACCGCCGAAGCCCTGATCGACTACCTGGGCATACCGCGCGGAAGGAACCCCCAGGTAAGCCACCCGGGGGAAATAACCATACCGCTGGAAGATATACTTACCATTGGAAATACTGTGCCGGACTTTAGCGGCAGGGCCAAACGCAGCCTTGCCCCCCTGCTCCTGCGTGACGATGTTATCCTTGATATCCGTGGCGAGGGCTGGGTAAAACGTCAAAGCCCCGCCCCGTGGACGCCGTTCATACCGGGTATGACCATTATCCTGGAACTGGAATGAGCCCCGGCATCTGGGAAAAAAACCTTGCCATGCTTCATTCCCGTTACCCTGAACTGGCACAGCAAGTTGAAAAAAATTTATCTGAAGATTTTTTACCACAAACCACACGAACAACAGGCATAGAAAATTATCCTCCGTGGTTTATTGAACCTACGCCATCCGGGTACCCTACCCTACTCTATCAGGAAGCCGGGGGCGCTTCGAAAATATTAATTCATTCACAGCGTGATCCCTTTCGCGAAGCGCAGCGCCAGGCAGAAAATTCCCTTGCAGAAATTGAAAAATCAAAAAAAAACGGGGATGAAAACACAGGGCGGATCATCATCCTGCTTGGCATGGGGCTTGGCTACACAGCCGAAGCGCTGGCACAGAAAAATATCACCTTAATTATAGTTGAACGCCGCAGGGAAATTTTTACCCTGGCATTAAAATCCCGGGATTTGGAAAACCTGCTGGCACCGGGGAACTCTCTTTTTGTACTGGGGGACGGGAGCGCCGCCATTAATGCGGCCCTTTCGCTTGTTAAAACACAAAAACCGCTTGTTATAAAAAACAGGGCCCTTACCGGCTTAACGGAAGAAGACACAAACTGGTATGACGATGTTGAGCGGCGGATCAATACCTGGGCTTCCAAAGAAGAGATTAACGCCGCGACACTGGAGCGTTTTGGCAAACGATGGACGCGGAACCTTGCCGCAAACATGGATGGCGTGCAAAATTTCCCCGGGGTCAGGTATCTGGAAAATCTTTTGAGCAATACCGGCATCCCGGTTTTTTTGGCGGCAGCCGGCCCTTCGCTCAACGATACCGGGAAACACCTGCCCCAAATTCACCGGCGCTGCATAATAATTGCGGTAGACACTTCGCTCCGTTTCCTGCTTTTAAACGGCGTTGAACCCGATTTTGTTTTTTCTGTCGATCCCCAGTACTGGAACGCGCAGCACCTTTACCGTTTAAGCGCGCCAAACACAGCGCTTGTCGCCGAATCGGCAGTGTACCCGGCAGTGCTGCAGGCCGCCTGCGGGGGCATGCAAATTAACGGCAGCAATACCGCCGCATTCAGGAGGGTATTTTTATGCCAATCGCTTTTTCCGCTCGGCCGTTTTATCGAAGACCGCACAGACCCAAAGGGCGTCCTTGCGGCAGGCGGCTCGGTGGCGACGACAGCCTGGGATTTTGCCCGCTTCCTGGACCCAGGGGCTATCTGGATTGCCGGCCTAGATTTAGCTTTTCCCGGTTACCATACCCATTACCGGGGCGCCCTTTTCGAAGAAAACGCCCATGCCGCATCAAGCCGCTTATGCCCGGCAGAAACCCTTTCAATAAAATCCCTGGAAAACGGCGTCCCCTTCCCTGCCGCTTCCACATCCGGCGGCAAAGTGCTTACAGACAAACGGCTTTCGCTTTATGCCGCATGGTTTGAAAACCGCTTTGAACTGGCAAGCCAAACCAATTTCAGCCTGTCCCCCGGCGGCCTTGCCATACGGGGCATTACTGCTGCAAAACAGGAAGAACTGCTTTCCCTGCCCCCGCGCCGGGAAGAAATTGATGAGCTCTTGAACAGCCATTACCGGCACATTGACGCGGAGTATAGCCGGGAACAACAGGAAAGGGAGGCGCGGTATTTAGACGCCCGGTCCGATTTAACGCGGGGCCTTACAGAGATTCGGGACTATGCCCGCGATGCGGCATCTATCGCAAAAAAAATACCGGCACGTCCCTCTGCGGATGAAACAGCCAGGGCCCTGAAAAAACTCGGCAAAGCAAACGATGCAATAGCCAAAAGCCCCGTAAAGGGGCCGGCAGGCTTTTTATTCCCCCCAATGGAATCGATTGAAGAGGGACTGCGGGAAACAGACCCGCTAAAACGCCACCTTGAGTTTTCCGGCCTTTTTTACCAGGCCCTCGCCGAATCGGTTGAATACACGCTAGGGTTTATAAAAAATGACGCTCCCCGAGGCTAGCCTCGGGGTATCTTTAGGCTTTGCTTTATTTGACAGGAGCGTCGTTCTGTAAGGAAGTTTATTATATGTCTGGTTTAACACCAAACATTCCCATGCTTTGCTTCCTTTCAGCCGAGGCTAGCCTCGGGGTATTAAACCAGACTTGCGAATAAACCCTAGAATATGTAACAATATTCATGATATAATGGTTTACATACCGGCTCGGAGGTAATTTTATGAAGAAAGCATTATGGATTTCTGTGTTTTTTCTCTGCATTGGCCTGAACCTTTTTTCCCAGCAGAACGTAACATGGTCATTATCACTGCTAAAGGGCAGCGACGGCATCCCATTTTCCCGGCCTGTATTAATGAAGGACGGCGACAGCTTTTGCATAATCGTCCAGCCCCGGCAAGCCTGCTATGCATACGTGGTTGCCCAGGATTCGGAAAGGCAGCTAATTGTCCTCTACAATGGGCGCCTTGCAGCAAATGAAACCTGGCAAACCCCCATAATTTTATTGACGCCTCCGGGCGGCGCAGAGACTTTTCATATTGTTATAAGCCAGACAGAACAGTCAGAGCTTAAAAACGCCATCGAAACTTACCAGCGGCAGCCCGGCGCCAGGACAGCGCAAGGCCTTAATACAGCCATAGCGGGGGTTAGGCGCGACACGTCGGCATTTAAGGAAAACCCGGAAAGGGCTGTCGGCATGGGAGGCGCGTTCCGCGGGAGGGACCCCGGCGGGACAGAGTACTCGGGCGCCGGAGCCTATGTCAAAACCATCGTTATTAATCATTAAATCCGCCGGCGCAGGTAAAGCGCTTGCCGCCCTTGGCATAGCGCTTGCCCTTGCCCTTATGCTCTGGGGCGTCCGGTTCTTCGACCCGCTCGATATTTACATTTACGATTCCGCTCTCCGCTACCGCGTTGATCATAACCCCCGGCGGCTCCACCCCTCCATCCTGAATATCGACTTGAACGACAGCTCGGAAAGGGCGCTTGGCAGCAGGCTTGATACCAGGGAATCATTTGGCGATATTCTTGGGATACTCGGGGACTATGGGGCATCCGGGGCTGGCCTTGACTTTATTTTTCACCGGCCCCAGGCAGGCGACAGGGGGATGGTGCTTGGCGGAAAATACCTTTATACCCTTGTCCATGCGGTTATCCCCGTCCCGGAAAATGAAAGCCTTTTTGCCCCGGACATCGAGGAGGAAAACCGCACGGTGCTGGCCGAAAGCGTTTGGCACATTAAAGGTGATACAGAAAAAATACCCAGGGCACTTTCATTTATTATGTCAAACCCGGACATTTCCTCATCCGCCACCCAACTGGGGCATATAGGGATGTATCCCGACAAAGACGGCGTGTACCGACGTGTCCCGCTGTTTTACCGTTGGGAGGATGCGCAGACAGGCGAGAGCGGCGTTATCCCTTCCCTGCCCCTGGCAATTGCAGCATCGGAGCTGTTTATAGATACGGGGGAAATTGAATTTATTCCCGGCAAAGGCGTACTGCTCCCCATGGGGGAAGGCGAAGCGCCGGTAATTATACCCTGCGACAACGAAGGCGTTATACTTGTCCCCTACAGCGCACGGCGGGAAACAGAGACATTCCGGAAATCCTTTATAACCCTTATAGAAGAAGCAGACCCTTTTGGGGCGGGGGAAGAAGACCTCTTTTCAAAACTTTCCGGCAACATAGGGATCATCTCCGATACTACAACTTCCAAAAGTGATTATGGCATAACCCCGTTTGAGACGTTTTTCCCCCGCTCGGGGATACATACTGCAGTCCTTAGCGGCATACTTTATGAAGCAATGGGGAGCGCCGCTTTCTATTCGGAAAACAGCATTGGGTTTAAATGGGCAATTATTATTGCCGTTCTGGTGCTTGCCGCATTTTTTTGTTTGCTGGCAAGGGACAGCTTTTTTCACCTTGGCCACTTTTTCCTGTTTGCGGCTTTATGTTTATCGGGCTTTGCGCTTTGGAACTGGGGCAACAAAGCCCCCTGGGTCTGCGTCCCCGCATTCCTCGTACTCGCTTCCTGGGGCTTTGGTTTTGCAAGGCGGCTGTTTGTCCGGTACCGCGAGCAGCTTCTTTTTAAATCCGCATTGACCCGGTATTTCCCCCGTTCGCTTGCGGAGAGGATCGCCGCAGAAGGGAAAACAGAACTGGCGCCCGCCCACAAGGAACTTACCATGCTCTTTGCCGATATTGTCTCCTTTACCCGCTGGAGCTCGGACAAGGAAGCAGGGGATGTCCATGGATTCCTCTCCGACTACCTTGAGTCCATGGCAGAAATACTTTTTGCAAACGGCGGCACGGTGGACAAATTTATTGGGGACGGGATACTGGCATTTTTCGGCGACCCCATCGACCAGGAAGACCATGCCAGGCGCTGCGTAAACGCAGCCATAGAGATGCAGAAAAAAGCAAGGGAACTGGCCGTAAAATGGAAGCATGCCGGCATAGATTTAAAAATACGCATCGGCATTAATTCCGGTACAGTTATCGCCGGTAATTTGGGTACCAGGACGCGGATTGAATATACGGTAATCGGCTCTGCGGTAAACCTGGCCCAGCGCATGGAAAGCAACGCCCCCCATGGCGGGATTCTGGTTGCGGAAGCGACATGGGATAAAACGAAAGATTATTTTACCTTTAGCGAAAAACAGGATATTTCCGTAAAGGGTTACGACATTCCTATCTATGCCTGGGAAGTTATTCAGGCGTATTGAAAAAACCTGCAATACATGGTATATTAGTATCCAGGGGGTCAACTGATGAAAAAAGCAATCCTATTATTGATACTTATTCTTGTTATAACCGGCGGCGTTTTTGCCCAGCAGGAAAGGGCAAAGAATTCATTTCTGCTTGAATTTGGCATAGTTGGCGCTGAATTAAGCTACGAACGGATGCTGTCACCGCATTTTTCCCTATTGGTTGACGCCTCGTATTTTTGGTTTATTATATCAGACGAATTAACCGCTTCGGGGAAAATCCGTTGGTACCCCCTGGGAAAGGCATGGTACCTCGAGTTTGGTGCCGGCTATGTATACGGGAGGAGCCTTTTTCCGGTAATTGGAGAAGCAGTAGGAAAACTTCTATTAATGATCATCACTTTTTTCCTGTATATACCGGACGGAATTGATAAAACCCTTGCAAAAACACATGGTGTAATACTCCAGCCAGCCATGGGCTGGAAAATAGACATAGGGAAGAAGGACGGCTGGGTCTTGCCTATTTCCATGGGGCTGGATATAAAACTTGCGAAAATGCCCGATGTCATCCCCTATCTGCGGATAGGCGTCGGGTATTCATTCTAAAAAAGGTATTGTTTTAAAAAAGTAAAAATATGAGCACTATACGTTCCAGAATTATTATTGTCGATGACAGCATAGCAAACCTGACCATGGGCAGGAATATGCTTAAAACATTTTACGAGGTATTCCCTGCCCCGTCGGCTGCCAAACTGTTTGAAATTCTGGAAAATGCCCTTGCGGATTTAATCCTCCTCGATATAGAAATGCCGGATATGAACGGCTACGAGGCAATTAAAAAACTTAAAGCGGACAAGCGCTTTGCCGAGATCCCGGTCATTTTCCTTACAGCCAAAACCGACGAAAGCAGCGAACTGGAAGGTTTTGACCTTGGGGCGGTTGACTATATTTCGAAGCCGTTCTCCGGGCCGCTTTTGCTTAAGCGTATAGAAAACCAGCTTCTTATCGTCAAACAAAAAAAGGATCTCTTGTCTGCCCAGGCTGCCCTTATGGATCACGCCGATAACCTGGAAAACAAGGTACGCGATAAAACAAAGGAAGTGTTCAATTTACAGAACTCCGTCCTTGCAACCGTATCGGACCTGGTTGAATTCCGCGACAAACTTACCGGGGGGCATATCGAGCGCACGCAGCTCTATTTTAAAGCCCTTGTCGAGGAACTAACACGCAACGGGGTTTACAAAGAGGAAATGTCCAATTGGGACATGGATTTTCTCCTGCCCTCTACCCAGTTGCATGATGTCGGTAAAATAGCCATCAGCGACTTAATACTAAACAAGCCGGGAAAACTGACCCCCGAAGAATTTGAGATCATGAAGACCCATGTAACTGTCGGCGTAGACGCCATAGAAAACATTATGCGCGTTACACACGAGCATGCTTTCCTTAAACATTCAATGTATATAGCCGGGACCCACCACGAAAAATGGGACGGCACTGGTTACCCAATGAAGCTAAAGGGAAAAAACATCCCGCTGGAAGGCCGCCTTATGGCAATAGCCGATGTATACGACGCCTTAATTTCCGAGCGGCCCTATAAAAAAGCATTAAGCCACGAAGATGCAAGCAAAATAATCATCGAAGGTTCCGGTACGCACTTTGACCCGACCCTGGTTGAAATATATAAAAATATTTCGGATCAGTTTGAACAAATTGTCAGAAAAACCGGATCATGACATTATTGCAGCGGAACCTCTTTAAAAACTGATATTTATGGAGATGTCCATTCGCTGTTTTTTGTGATACACTGCCACTGTGCAGCAAAGTCTTACCGTTTCGGAACTAACTTCCTTAATCAGGCAAAACCTGGAAAGCGCTTTCCCACAAATCATGGTAGAAGGTGAACTTTCCAATTTCCGGCCGTCAAGTTCCGGGCACCTCTACTTTTCGCTTAAAGACAGCGACGCAAAAATCGACGCGGTTATGTTTAAAAACCGCCTTTCGTCGTTAAACTTCGAGCCAAAGGACGGTATGCTGCTCCGCGTGCGCGGGCGCATCTCGGTGTACCCCCAGCGCGGGAACTACCAGCTTGTCTGCGAGGACATGGAGCTGGCCGGCACTGGCGACATACTGGCAATGCTGGAAAAACGTAAACGCGCGCTGGCGGCGGAAGGGCTTTTTGACGACGAGCGGAAAAAACCCATCCCTGCCTTTCCCGAAACGGTAGGCATAGTCAGTTCGCCAACCGGGGCGGCCGTACAGGACATACTGAACATTTTGCGGCGCAGGGCTTCGGGCATCCATGTGATCATATTGCCTACACTCGTCCAGGGCGAAGGCGCGGCAGAAAACATTGCCCGCCGCATAGAACAGGCAAACCACTGGGAACTTGCCAATGTTCTTATCGTTGGCAGGGGCGGCGGATCGCTGGAAGACCTGCTCCCCTTTTCCGAGGAAGTTGTGGTGCGCGCCGTCGCGGATTCCGCCATCCCCGTCATCAGCGCGGTGGGGCACGAAATTGACAATGCCCTCTGCGATCTTTCCGCCGACCTCCGCGCCCCAACCCCGTCTGCGGCGGCGGAACTGGTAAGCGCAGACAGGGCCGAAGCGCTGGAACAGATCATCAGCCTAAAAGACGGGATGGCAAGCGCGGTACAGGCAAAACTCGACAGGGCGCGGCTTTTGGCTAGGCCGTTTGGCATAGAAGACCTTGAGCAACGGTTCAGGGCAATCCTCCAGCCGGCCCTTATCCGTTTTGATGACGCCAAGGAAGCTTTAATCTTTTCTTTGCAGGAAAAAATAGATAATTACAAGAGGAGGCTGGAACTGACAAAAAACAGCCTGGAAGTCGCAAGCCCGCTCTCTGTCCTTGCACGGGGTTTTTCTGTTGTTAAAAACGAAAGGACAGGGAAAATAATAACCAGGGGGACAGACGCAAAAAAAGGGGATATACTTGCCATACAGCCAATGCGGGGATCCATAAAAGCAGTTGCAGAAGAGATAACTGAATAAACCATGAATAAGCAAGGAGGCGCTGCCGGCTAAGCTGGCGCGGCGTATGCATGAAAAATTTTGAAGAAAGGCTGGAAAAACTGGAAAGCCTTGGGGAAAAAATCCGAAAACCCAATATTCCGCTGGAGGATTCCCTAAAAGCTTTTGAAGAAGGGATAAAACTGGCCCGTTCCCTGGAAAAGGATCTGGAGAAAATCGAGAGCCGGATCGAGGTGCTACTCAATTCCCCCGAGGCAAAAGCCGGGGAAAGCCCGGAACTGGATCTTTTTAACGGCGCCGAATAATGAGCCGGGGATCAGCTATCCGCATACTCCCGCCGGAGGAGGCAAAAAAAATTGCTGCCGGCGAAGTAATCGACCGCCCCGCGGCGCTTGTCCGGGAATTAATGGATAATGCCATAGACTCGGGCGCGGCAAACATAGAAGTATCCATCGAGGAAGGCGGGATAAAAAAAGTTGAAGTTGCAGACGATGGCTGCGGTATGGGAAAGGGCGACCTTTCGATATGCATCCTGCCCCATGCGACCAGCAAAATACAGGCCCTCGAAGACCTTCAAACATTAACTTCGCTGGGTTTTCGCGGCGAAGCCCTTGCAGCTGCCGCCGCTGTTGCAAGGGTGGAGATCATTACCTGTACCGGCGGCAGGGAAGCATGGCGGCTGGAAACGAAGTCCCCGGAAAACATTGACCTTTCCCCCGCAAGAAGGACGCTGGGCTCCACTGTCCGGGTTTACGGGCTTTTTGACGCCATCCCAGCCCGTAAACGCTTTTTAAAAAGGGAAGCTAGCGAGGCTTCCCTGTGCCGCCAGGTTTTTTTGGAAAAAGCCATGGCCTTTCCGGAAACCTCATTCCGTTTTTTACAGGACGGCCTTTTAAAACTGCACCTTTTGCCCTGCGGGGAAACTGGGTCGCTGGGGAAACGTTTTGGCGAACTGATCCTCGATGCCCCGGAACGAGCTTTTCTCCATACCGCAGGATCGGCAGGCAAAGGTTTTAACGTAACAGTTGTTTTTGGCGGGCCGGAGTTATTCCGCAGGGACCGTAAACAGCAGTATATTTTTGCCAACAAGCGGCGTATACAGGATTATGGTTTAATGCAGGCGCTGGAAGCAGGCCTTGCCGGGTTTTTCCCCAACGGCACCCACCCCATTGGCGCAGTGTTTATAGAAGCGGATCCAGCCCTTGCGGATTTTAATATACACCCTGCCAAACGGGAAGCCCGCTTTGCAGACCCCGGGGCAATTCACCACGGCATAAGTTCCGCGCTTGCCGGTTATACGCATCACCATGCGCATAACCATGCACCTGCCAGTACATCTGCCTACACACATACCAGTACACAGCAGGGGCTGTACGGGGGCCCCGGCAATTCCCTTGCCATGAAGGCCCTGTTGGACAGGCGCGGGGATTTTGCCCCCCTGCCGCAAAAAACAATGGCAGACATTACCGGTCTTTTTACGGCGGAAACAGAACCCCTTTACCGTGCAGATACACAGGAAGGGGGGCAAATAAGCGACGGCAAAACCATCCGGCTCGCAGGCAGGGTGTTTGGCCTGTTTATTGTCGCAGAACGGGGGGAGACGCTTTATCTAATCGACCAGCATGCCGCCCATGAAAAACTGCTCTACGACCGTTTTTTGTCCGGCCCTGTTACAACGCAGGAACTGCTGGTCCCGATCCCGTTCAGTACGGGGAGCGCCGGCGAAGACAGTTTCCTTCTTGCCGAAAAAGGGCAGCTTGCCCGGCTTGGCATTGTACTGGAAAACGGGGGCGGTGCTTCATGGGTAATAAAGGCGCTCCCGGCGGGCTGGAAAAAAACAGACAGCGAAACAGTGGAATCAATTCTCGCCCTGCATAAAACGAAGGGAAGCATTGCCGAAAGCTGGGCTGCAACCCTTGCCTGCCATACTGCAATCAGGGACGGCGCTTACCTGGACGACGGGGCGGCACTTGCCCTGGCGGAAGCCGCACTGTCTTTGGCCGGGGAAGGGGGCCCTCTCCCCCGCTGCCCCCACGGCAGGCCGTTATGGACAGAAATAACCAGGGAGGATCTGTACCGCGCAGTCCGGCGAAGGGAGTAAATCACCATGGTGTTCTGCTGCCCATTTTCTCTTAGTGCCTTATCTCTCTCTTGACAAAAAAATACCGTTTTTCCATGATAAAATAGCCGGGAAACCGGCGGGGAATGTGCATGCTGAATAGTGGAACAACAGAATACAAAACATATTTAGAAAGTGCGACAACAAGGGAATTGATAAAACTTGCAGACCAGGCAGGTATTAATATACCGCCGGATCTGGATCGGATTTTCATAATCCGGGAGCTTTTGGACAACGCCCTTGACGAAGAAACTTTTATTACCCCCCTTCCCGGAAAACATAATACACTTACAAACCAGTACCCTTTGGCACTCGCACCGTATAAATGGCAGGAGGGGTTAATATTTAATGTCAGCGATACCCATTTTGCGCAAAAAACAGCCGCATTGCCGGAGCAATACCACATTACCTATCTTGAAGTCCTTCCCCGCGACCCCCAGTGGGTATATATTTTTTGGGAGATTAAAGCCCAGGAGAGGGAACGCCTGGAAGCGGACCCCCGTTTCGAAGGGTTTGCCCTTAAAGCGCTGGAAAACAAAAAATACGGCGACGGGCTGCCGGAAAACTGTAAAGACAGCGACTTTGCCGAATCCTTTTCTGTGCCGGTCGGGAAAGAAGACCATTCATGGTATTTGGGGTTTACATCCCCGGGGATGTTCCGCGTTGCCCTCCATGCATGCGGGCTCGATACCACAATCATTGTTTCCCGCCCCTTTGTCCTGCCAAAGTTTTTAAACAGCCCGGGAAACAAAAAAATATTAAGCAGCCCATTAATCGAGCTTTCCGGGGTATCCGAGTTTTCGGTCCTCCGCTTTACAGACAGGGTTTCGCACTGCGTTCATGAATAACAAGAAATCCCTGGTAATCATTATTATTGGGCATAACCCTTATGTCTGCCCTTCCCCAAAAGGAGATTTTACCCGGGAGGAGCATGATTTTTTTGAAGCAATCTCGGGTACATATCTTCCGCTCCTTAATGTGCTTGAATCACTTGAAAAGGGGAATATCCCGGTTAAAATAAACATGGTACTCTCCCCCACCCTTTGCGGGATGCTGGCCGATCAAAAACTCCTTGAGCGCTACCTTAAATGGCTCGAAAAACGCATAGATTTTGGGAAAAAAGAAATAAAACGCTGTTCGGAGAACGAAGAAACAAAAAACCTTCCGGTGCTCTACCACAACCAGGATTGCGCCAGGAAAACCGCATTAACCGAACAATACAAAATGGATATCCTGGGTGCCTTTGGCGAATTCCAAAAAAGGGGCTCCCTGGAATTTCTTTTAACCGGGGCGACCAATGCGTATCTCCCTTTTTATGCTTCCATGGGGGAAGCAATCCGCGCCCAGATAGAAACATCAATTATTCATCACCGTAAATACTTTGCAAAAACCCCGGCCGGTTTCTGGCTCCCCGAACTGGGCTGGGCAGGGCAGCTGGGGGGGTTTTTAAGTGAATATGGTTTTACCCACACCATTACCGATACCCATGCACTTGTCATGGGGACGCCCCCGGCAGAAACCGGTTCGTTTTACCCGGTAAAAACCCCTTCGGGGCTAACCGTATTCGGGCGGGACAGTATTGCACAGCACGATCTGGACAACCTGATTAATGCAGGATCATGTACATACAGGTCCTGCCACGATGCAGGGTTTGAGCTCCCTGTTAAATCGTTAAGGCCATTTTTTGGGGAAGGGAAAAGCCGCTGTTCTACCGGGTACCGTTATTGGACAGGCAGCATAGAAAAAAAACATCAGCCGTATAACCCGGAAGCCGCGTCCAATTGCGCGAGGGGTGCCGCAAAAACTTTTCTTAAAGCAAGGCTTTCCCGCCTGGAAGCTGCAACAGAATACCTGGACAGCCCCATAAGCCTTTGCGTATTTGATGCAAATATACTGCTGGGGAACTGGTACGAAGGGACAGCATTCCTCGAAACCCTTTTTAGGGAAACTAGCCGGGGGAAAGAGCCAACCCTTTGCTTAATCAGCGATTATCTTTCCGGGATCAAAAAATCTTCCCTAAAAGTTGTAGAGCCCGGCTTTTCTTCGAGCCTTTTAAACGGCTATGCAGAGCCTTTGCTTGACGCTTCCAACGACTGGGCATACCGGCATATATTCCGTTCCATTCACCGTATGGTTGAATTAACGGAACGGTTTTCCGCCGACACGGGGTTAAAAGAGCGCGCGCTGAACCAGGCTGCCAGGGAACTGCTTTATTCCCAAAGCACCGACTGGGCCAAAGCGTTAAACCCCCAGTATCAGGGGCGGGTTAACAAGGACCATGCCCAGCAGGAACTGGAAGGCGCACTGCGGAATTTTACGACGATCTACGAAGCTTTGGGGTCAAGCCATGTAAGCACGGAATGGCTTACAGCCCTGGAACGGAAACATAACTTCCTGCCCTTTATAAACCACCGGGTTTTTACACGAAAGAAATAGCTTACAGCCACTCATCGAGGCTCTGCATGGAATCAATACGCCTGTCCAGGGTAGAAGAGTCCTGGATTAGGGCCAATGCTTCCTTTGCCGGGTCATAGCGCGGGTTCAGGCTTAATGCTTCTTCCCATGCGGAACGTGCCTCGCCAATATCCCCGGCCTGGTACGCATCGAGCCCGGAAAGGTAGAGGGCGTCAACACGGTCGGACAGCGCTTTTCTGCCCTGGTCGCCCAGATTAATGCGCGCCGCAAGGCTGATGCGGTTAAGCGGGGTAAACTGTGTAAGGAGGTCGAGTGAATAATTTAAATCCAGGGCGATTCTGCCCAGATCCACGGAACTCCCCATGGATACCCGGTAGCCCCCGTAGCGGCCCAGCAAGCCGGCCCTCATGGAAAGGAAGCTGGTAATATTTACATCCAGCCCAACAGCCCAGGTTGGCTTTTCCGAGAGTTTTATGTCCTTCATATTTACCGGCAGGGTAAAATCAAATGCCAGCGTCAAAGGGCGTATTGGTTTATAGGTAATGGCCGCAGTCGCCGTCGTAGGCAAAGGCTCGCCCTTTGACGGGGGTCCCAGGTTCTGGATAACAAGGGCAACAGAGGTATTTTTTTCCCTTGCGCTGTAGAACTTTAACACGTTAAACCGGGTTAGTGCGCCAATATCCACCATGAACATTGCTGCCGATTGGGACAAGCCGGAACCGGGTATTACAGATCCTTCGTTATTCCCAAGGTCATCGGCATCGGAAAAGTCCGGGACAAAACGGAACGCGCCCTTTATGTTCAATCCCACAGAAATCCCGGTAAAGTAATACCCGGAAAGGAAATTATAGGAAATATTGGCGGTGGCGACTGCTTCTGAATAGTAACCCTTGGAAACCCGCTCGCCGTACATATTATATTCAGAAAAAGGCAGGTAGAGCCATTTTAACCCCCCCGCATAACCCAAATCTTTAAACCGGGAAGCAAAAACGATTGTTTCAATTTTTGTATCCGCTATCCAGTTATTGTGGAAAACCCCCAGTTCGGTTAACCCAAGAATGGACGAAGCCGCCGGGTTCCATTCAATAAAAGAAAGGCCACCTGCCATAGCGGTATAAGCCGACCCCATGCCCTCCGCCTGGCCGCCCATGGGGATGCGGAGTATGGGGAACGCCGTTAAACCCGCGTTATCGTCGATCCCATAAATATCGGAGAGGGAACCATAGGTGTCCGAATTAAAATCCCAGGCGCCAAGTACCCCGGCCTTCGTTAAAAAGAAGGCAAAAACGAGGAAAAAAACAGTCAGGGACCTATTTGCTTTTTTCATCACCTTAATAATATACACCTATTTTATCGGAAAAATCGATTGTTTTCCATCATATTATTTAGTATAGTGTAGTAATTGGTCAACCGATAGTTAAATAAGGTACTGGTAATAATGTGGTTACACCGTCCGTCAAGGCGGAACCGCCCCCACGAACGCGAAGCGGGGCACATGCTCCGCCGGACAATCCTAATAATTTCCCTTATTCTGGCTGTCCCGGCCCTTGGTTATGGCAAGGGGCAGCAGGAAGATATTTTAACCAGGGCAGACGAGTTAATCGAGCAAAAGCGCTATAACGAAGCGCTGGGGCTCCTTACCCCCTTTATGCGGGAAAACCCCCGCAAATTTGACCCAGCCCAAAAGAGGATTAAACTAATCCTCGCCATTAAAGAAGAGTACAACAATGTCGCCAACCTGCTGCTGGATGAGATGGAAAAAGAAGAGCCTGACAACCCAACAATACTGGAACTTTCAAACCGCCTTTTTGAACTGGACCCCGAACGTATCGCCGAAACCCAGGATTTTATCAACAGGGTAAGGGAAGTAGCCCAGTTCAGGGCCAATATGAGGCGCCTGGAGCGCGTCCTTACAGAAGGGCAGGACCTTATCGACCAGGGGCGCTATGTCGATGCCCTGCGGAAGTACACAGAGGCGCTGCCGATATACCAGGAAGAGTTTTTTACCGGCCCCTACCCCGTAGCCATGCAGGGGCGTGCCCGCCAGGCTATAAACAGCATTAACAACAATATTGCCCCGGTAACATCCGCCGCCACTGCCCTGGAGGAAGCTGTAAAGGCCCTGGAAGCCCTTTCCGGCCAGGGGATAGAAGCGCCTAACCTTGTAACGTACAGGGCAGCCTATAACCGCCTTGCGACGGAAATGGACCGTTTTACTGCCCTTAGGAACACCTTCGCTGCAAGCGATCAGGTTTTTAGGGACGACCTTGTGCTGCTGCGAAGGGATTTCCCCCAGCTTGGCGACAGGAATTTTTTGGCGTTTGCCGTACGGGTTATGGAAGGCCGGGGCGAACAGGGCGGCATGCTGAATGTCTTTGACACTGTTTGGGCAAAAGCGGTGCCGCGGGCCAGGGAACTGCTCGATCAGAAATCCCAGACGGTTTACGCCGCCATCGTTTTTGACGCATCAAGCCAGGAATATGCAAGGCTCGGCGCACGCTCGGACACCCTTGATGCTTATTCGTCATTTCCCGAAGACCTGGAAATACGCTGGGGCAACTATGAGCTGGCACAGAAAGAGACAATTTTTACCCGCCCCATACCGGTAGCGGAAGCAGGGAATTTCCTTAAATTCAGTTACCTAAAAGGCTCCTCCGCCCAATGGCGCACCCTTGGGCAGCTGGGGAACCGTTACCTTGCCGTCCCGCGGCAGGACTCGCTAAACCTGTGGAGGGGCGGCAGGAACGGCGACGAACTTATACGCGCCGAACAGAACAACGTCAGCACACTCCGCCAGATCCGCTCCGAAGCTGCTGCGCTGCTTAACGGCATACAGCAGGAAAGCTCGCGGTACCAGGCCCTGGAAAACAGGTTCCCCAACTCGGGGGCAATGACCTACCGGGACGGGGTGAACAAAGCCACAGAAGACTTGATTAACCTTATAAATATTTTTGAAGAGGACTCTTCCTACCAGCGCTACACCATAGCCAACGGCATGATAGCGGACCGCCTTGCCTTACGCGATGAGCAATTCCGGGAAGGAAGGGCGCTTTTTGACGGGACCCAGCGCGAAGAATACCTGGCAAAGTTCCCGACCCAGGCGGCAGCGCTGCTGGCCCAAATGGACACTGCCTACGAAGCAGACCGCCAGGCATTGCAGGGGCTGATTGGGCAGTACAATGCAGAACCCGGCAGTTTAACAGCGGGCCCGCGGATACAGCCGCTGCGGAACGAAGCGGCCACGATGCTGGCACGTCTGGACAGTACCCGGGCCCAGGGCAGGACACTGGCAACCCAGGCGCGGGCGCAATCAACAGACGCTGCAAATTTCCGCCGCGACGGCGACCGCCTCTTCCAGGAAGCGCAGCAGGCGCTTGGCAGGAATGAGTTTACAACAGCGTTAACACGGGTGGATCAGTCTGCGCGGGCTTATGACGAATCGCTGGACAGGGAATACGACGAGGCAACCTGGAACATGCGTAACAACCAGCTGGACGAACTGTCAAAGACAATATCCAGGTTATTTAACGAAGAAGTAATGCGGCAGGTTACCGAGCTTGTATCCCAGATACAGGACTATTACTATTCAAGCGAATTCGAGCGGGCAGAGCAGGCAATATCCCGGGCGCAGAATATCTGGAGGCAGACACAGAGCGAGCCAAACCCCAGTCTGGTTTACTGGACCCAAATGATCGCCGAAGGTATCCGCTCGGGCAGGAACATACCGCCCACCGCCCCGCTCTATGCCGAGATGAGCCAGCTTTTAAGCGATGCCCGCAGGAATTTCGAGGAAGGGAGCGCATTATACCCATCCAGGGAAGGGGAACGCAGGCTTAACAGCGCCAAGCAAAATATTGACAAGGTAAAACTTGTTTACCCCATGAACGAGGACGCAGGGATACTTGGCCTGCGTATAGATTCGCTCCTGGATCCGAATTTTATTGTAACGCTCAACACCAGGGTAAACGGGTTTATAAATACAACCAAAAACGGGACTGCCGGCGCCAGGATCCAGGCAGTGAACGACCTGCGTAATTACCGTGTAGTTTTTCTGGAATACCGGAACGACTGGGATCCGATTATTACCCAGGCAGAAATAGATGCAGGGTTAAGGCGGCGGCCACCAACAGCCGCGGAAATCGCAGAAGCGCAGGACATTGTAAACAGGGCCGAGCGGATAATTGCCGGGAACGACATCGAAGCGATAAAAACAATAATGGTCGAATTGGACAGGGCGACGCGCCTTAACCCGGACAACCGGCGGGCAAAAACCCTTTTTGATGAAGGCACCAGAAAAGTAATGATATCCCAGCTGGTCCTTGACAGGGAAGCGGAACAGCTGTTCCAGGCTGCATCCGCTGCGCTGCAGCAGAACAACGCTATCCGCGCCCAGCAGCTCCTGCGGGAAATTTACGCGCGCAACCCCCTTTACCGTTATGTAACTAAAGTCCAGACACTCCAAATCCGCGTGGATACCGCATTATGAGGCTCGTTAAAATTACCCGCATCCTTGCCGGCTTCCTGTTGTTTTCCCTTGCCCCGGTACTTTATGCGCAGGATATTTATTGGGAGGACCCCCAGCTCTTCTTTTCCGGGAGCGGGAGTTTCCCTGTATCAGATCATAGGGGCAATGTCGCTGCCGTTGCATGGCAGGAGACAAGCCTTGGAACAGACAGCGGCTATATAAGGGTAAACCTTGCGGTAAAACAGGGAAGGGGCCAATGGATAACCAGGCCCAGCATCGCAGAGTACCGTTATTCGGGGCCGGCGGAACCGGCAATACTCAGCATTGCCGTCGATGACCAGGGAAGGATCCTTTTGGCAACCGCGGTGTCCGGCGGGGAAACAGAGCTTTTAATTTCGTCGGATTTGGGCGCAACGTTTACCCGCCGCAGGCTGGAATTGGGTTCGGAAAGCTCTGTTGCGCCGCGTATCTTTACCCGTTCCGACGGCGGCTACCTGCTTTTTGTTACACGGGGAAGCGCCAGGGAAAACCTGACAATCTACTATTCGCGTTCAGACAACGGGAGTACCTGGTCCCCATTCCAGCCATTTATAACCGAACAGGACAGGATAATCAATTTTCTGCCAACCCATGTTAGTTTTAACGGGCGTGAATATATTGTTTACCAGTCCCGGGTAAGCTCGGCGGAACTAACGTTCCAGTTGTTTTTAAAATCATCCAATGACAACGGCAGGACATGGTCCAACTCGATCCGTATAACCAACTTCCGTGACCCCACTGTCGATGGCTCCCAGCCGGATCAATTTGACAACCAGAGGGCGCATCTTTCTGTCCAGCAGGATCAGCTTTTTGTTGTCTGGGAACGGCGCTACAGAAGCGGCACCCCGCAAGTATACGGGACAAAGATTACCACAACTGGTTCCCTGTACGGCGCCCCGGACCGCATCAACGTAAACAGCGCATACTGCAATAACCCCATAGCCATGGAACTAAGGGGGAAAACTTTTGTAATATGGTTCGACAACAGCCAGGCAGGGAGAAACCACGTTATGATGTCTTCCCAAACCCAGTACGGCTGGGAAGACGCCGCGGACCTTTCCCGTGAATACGGGGGCGAAGCATCGTTCGGGCGCCCTGTTATTTCAAATGACAACCTGATTATTTTTTGGCAGGCAACACGGCAAAACCAAAACCGTATATATTCACTGGCGCCGGACACATCTGTACTCCGGCCTGTTCTTATCGCGCGGAATTTTATACCAGGCAGGCGGAGCGGGAACAGTTCGGCCATTATAGGCTGGAACCCTCCCCGCGCCGGTGCCAGCATAAGGGGCTATTCGTGGTCCTGGAGCAGGAATATAGATGACGAGCCGCCCCGCGAAATTATGAGCAGCACTGCCATGTCTGCCCTTGAACAGGCTGCATCGGAGGACGGCGCCTGGTACTTTACCATAATTGCCCAGGATTACAACGGCGCATGGTCGGACCCGGTTCAGGTATCCTTTATACGGGACACCACCCCGCCGCCGGCTGCGCAGATAATCCCGCCGGAACTGGACGATTACGGCTACCTTATCTCCAATACTTTTTCCATACGATGGAACACACCCCCAGCTTCGGACATAGCCGGTTATTCATGGAACCTGGAATTCCTGGGCGCTTCTTCGCTTATTCCAGAGACAGGGGAGTCGTTGCAAAGGCCGGCGGCAGAAAGGTTTACCGGCCCGGGGCAAATGCCGCGTACCATCATGGGGACGGGGAACCTTGCATCGTATACCAACCAGGACAACGGCCTTTGGGCATTTACCGTCTCTGCGGTCGATGAGGTTGGTAACATTGGCCCGCCATCGCGCTATTTCTTTAAAACAAACAAGTTTATCCCCTTTACCGTTGTTAGCTATGCGGAAGCGCGGCAGGACGACATTGGCAATATGATAATGCGTATTTTGGGCCGCGGCTTTACCGAAGGCGGGCGCATTACAAGGGTAATCCTCGATCAGGATGGGCAGGAGCCATACGACAGGGAGTATTACCTTGATACTGGGGACTTCCAGATTATCAGCGACAGGGAAATTGCCGGTATCATGGTAAGCGATGTGCCGGCAGGCATTTACCGTGTCCTGCTGGAACACCCCAGCCGCGGAATGTACGTATCACCGCCGATAATTTCCATAGACAGGACAGGCACCGTTAAATATGGGGACTTTACCCAGACATGGCAGCCTTCCTGGGCACAACGCTTTACAAAAAAATTCCCCATAGATGTAACGATACTTGCCCTGATTGCGATTTTCCTGTTTTGCATTGTCGGGTTCCTTGCTTCGGTCAGGGGGATAAGCAATGCTGCCGCAGAAAGCGCGGCAATCCGCATGGAGACCATCGCCCTAATCACAGGAGATATTATGCCCTCGGAAAAGAAAAGACGCATGACCATGATCAAGCGAAAAGGCGGGGGACTCCGCCTAAAGATGGCGTCATTTACCATCGCACTGGTAACGCTTGTGGTAATTATGATCTCAAGCCCGTTATATGTGATGATGGGGAGGACCCAGGAAGAGACCCTGCTCCAGGGGCTTTACGACCGTACACGGGTTCTTATGGAAGGCATTGCCACCGAAGCAAGGGTATTTATGCCTGCCAACAATTACCTGGAACTGGGGTACCTCCCCTCCCAGTCCAGCGTAATCCCCGAAGCACATTACATAACCATAACAGGGCCGGGGCAGGAACAGACGATTCACTCCGACTATGTACTTGCAACCAATGACCCGGATATTGTTTCCAGGATAAATACCGGCGAACTGGAAATTGGCCGGTCCCGGCTCGATGACCCCCTGACATACAGGACAGCAGAAATTGAAAGCGAAATGAATGTGCGCTCTTCCGCCGAAATTGGCGACACCTCGGAAACAATCAACGCCTTTACACGGGAAGCAATGTCCCTGCTTGACCTCCCCAACCCGACAGAAGCAGAGAGGAACCGCATCGACGAAATCTCCATTACCACCCAGGCGCTCCAGACAAGGGTCAATGAATCCCTTACCAGGATAAGCGGCGACATTGGCTCCGAACCAGCCTTCTCTACCAGGGCATTGAGGGAAAACACGGCAGAAAATTATATTTTCTTTAAACCAATACTCTACCGCCTTAGCGGGGACAGCATTTATTACCGAGGCATGGTCCGGGTTGAGCTGAGCATCGAATCAATTGTCGCGCAGATACGCTCTGCCCAATGGAGCATACTCCGGGTTATCCTTGTTATCGCCCTAATCGCGATCGGTATAGGCACGGTAGGCGCATTGATACTGTCCGGCCTGATTATCAGGCCCATTACACGGCTTGTAAGCCATGTCGAGCGTATCCGCGACACGGATGACAAAACAAAACTCGAGGGTGTGGAAATTGTCATTAAGTCCAAAGACGAAATTGCAACACTGGGGAACACAATCAACGACATGACCCATGGGCTTGTTAAAGCGGCTGCCGCTGCCTCGGACCTCTCCCTTGGGAAGGAAATCCAGAAAAAATTTATCCCGCTGGATATTAACCGTGCTGGGGACAAACTAACCAGCGGCTTTAAAGACACAAAGAACGTCCAGTTCTTTGGCTATTACGAAGGCGCCAAAGGCGTTTCCGGGGACTACTTCGACTACCAGGACCTTGACGGGCGGTATTTCGCAATTATCAAGTGCGACGTTGCCGGCAAAGGCATCCCTGCCGCATTGATCATGATACAGGTAGCTACCATGTTCCTGGGGCATTTTAGGAGATGGAAGCCGACAGAACGGGGGATGCATATAGAAGACCTGGTCTACCAGATAAACGACTTTATCGAAGCCCTGGGGTTCAGGGGGCGCTTTGCCGCCTTTACCCTCTGCCTTTTTGATTCACAGACAGGCCTGGTCCGCTTTTGTAACGCGGGGGACAATATTATCCACTGGTATGACGCATCCGAAGGGAAAATGAAAATCATTACCCTGAACGAGACACCCGCGACCGGCGTAATACCCAACTTCCTTGTTGAATCAAAAGGCGGGTACACGGTCCAGACCCTGACCATCGATCACGGGGACATTCTTTTCCTCTACACGGACGGCATCGAAGAAGCCAAACGGCGTTTCCGCAATGCCAACTTCGAAGAAATAATCTGCGAGGAGGGCGAAAAAGATACGCCCCATGCGACCCATACTGTCGGCCAGGGCGACGAGGAGATGAGCCCGGAGCGTGTCCAGGATATTATTAATGCGGTAATGAACAGGCAGATGTATGTATTGCACAAATACCATAACCCGGAAGGCGAAAACCACGATTTAAAATTTGATTTTACCGGCTGCGAGGGCACAGTAGAGGAAGCGATTATGGCCATGGTATCGGTAGAGAAGATGTTCCGTATGTACAAAAACCCAAAAGCGGCCGCGGACTCCCGGGTACTGGTAGACAAAAAGGTAGATGAATTTTTGCGCAAACACTTTACCCAGTACCGGGATTATTGTTATGATACCATGGAGGACCCTGGCAACGATGCATATATGTATTATACTAGGGTAAAAGAGGATGACCAGTACGACGACCTGACAATCCTCGGTGTAAACAGAAAATAATTATTAAGGGGGATCCAATGGGGTTTACAGAAACAGTAAAGGAATTGCTGGATCAGGGTCTGGCCGTATCCAAAGAATTGGCTTCGAAGGCCGGCGAAAAAGCACAGGACTGGGGCGCCAAAGGCCTTGAGGCTTCCAAGGAACTTGCCTCCAAGGCAGGGGCAAAACTCCAGGAACTGGGCGAAAAAGGCGCCCTTATGCTGGAATTAAAACAGCTGGAAAGCAAAACAAAAAAACTTATAAGCCTTCTGGGCGCCCAGGTGTACAGCCTCCATGAGGAGGAGAAGCCCTTTGGCGCGGATGAGCCATTAATAGAAAACATCCTTAGCCAGATAAATGCCCTTAAAGAAACAATGGAAACAAAAGAGACTGAGCTTAAGAATGTCGGGAAAAAACCAGACCAGACGGCGGGAGCGGAGAAGCCCTCTGCTTAGTCTTTAAGGCCAAAATATTCCCTTGCTACAGGATCATCCGGATCGATTTCCAGGGCGGTACGAAAAAAAGCTTCTGCTGTTTTTTTATCGCCCTGTTTCATTGCCAGGACTCCCAAATTGCAGATTACCTTTACATTTTCGCCATCCTGCAGCAGCGCCTTTCCAAGTTCAACGGAAGCGGCAGCCAGGTCGCCAGTTTCAAGCCGGCAGATCGCCAGCTCATTGTAACAGTCTGCATTAACACAGCCCAGCTCCAGGGCTTTTTCAAAGCAGGCTGCCGCGTCTTTCCAGCGGGAAAGGCAGCGGAGGCCCCACCCCAGTACAAACCACGCCCTGCCCGCCCCTGGGCGGCGCGCAAGGAATTCCCTTACTTTATTTATACCCTTCTCTACATCCCTATTGCGGATTAAGGCGACTGCATCCATAAACATAGCATCGTCAAGCCCGTTGTTCCGTATTTCCGCAAGCAATTCCCGTGCCTTGCCATATTTTGCATCGTCCTCTGTTTCATCTTCTTCGGCGCCATTGTCCAGAAAAGACTCCAGGCAGAGCGCAGCCTTATTGTAGTTTCCCTGCCCTTCATAGAATAACGCAGCGTAAAAAAATGCATCTTCTGCCGGGTTTACCAGCGCCGCCTCGTATGCATCTTCTGCCTCTTGGGCCGTTGCATGCCCTTCCATAATTATTGCACGGTTAAGCAGCAGTTCCGGCGTTTCCCCCTTTAAGCCAAAAAGCAAATCCAGAATCTCCAGGGCCGATTTACAATCCCCGTTCTTCGCTTTAATGATTGCAGCTTCCGCAAGTTCATCGGCAATTGCAGGTTTAAGGGAAAAGACCAGATCCCGGTAATATTCCCTGCTGCCCCCCGCCGGGTTTCCGGCCAATTCCTGCAGGAGTCCAGAAAGGATCATTTCTATTTTTATTTTTTTGGAAAAATCCCCGGTTAAATTCAATAAGCCGCCATCGCTTGTTTCGATCTCCGGCGGCAATTCCACCGGCAGCGGGACAGCAGGGTTAAAGGGGCAGCCCTGGTTCCCAAACAACCTTTTTTGCAGTTCTTCCGGAACTGTTATGTATACAAGCGGAAATGTTTTCATTCTGCGGCATCAGCACTATCTGTATTTTCCGGCTCTTTTTGTGGCTCTGCCTGCGTCTTTGCAGGGGGCGGCGTTTCAACAGCCGGGGCCTCTCCCCTGCCCTCGGTTTTGGAGCCGAAATATTCATTAAGGCGCACCTTGTACCCCATGGGAACCGGGCCGGTAAACTCAATGGCCAGGGCTATCAGGTCTTTCCTGCCCTCTACGGCTTCGCTGCGTACAAATGTACCTTTAATCAAAAAGCTTTCCCTGGGGTCATCAAAATCGACACGGAGGGCTGCTTCCCTGTTAACAAGGAATTTGGCAACGCCTACCATAATAATTTTTGCGCCGGAAAAAGAAATATCGCGGAACATGCACCGGCGGGGGACACCCTGGATAAACACAGCCGCTTCTTTAGCGATAATTTTAAGTTTTCTTATTGTATCCGGAATTAAAATAATCCGTTCTTCTTTTCTTTTGGCAGAACTTACATTGGCATCCAGAACCCTCCCAATAATTTCGATCAGGTCATCCGGGGGGCGCTGTGTGTATTGCAGGTTAAAAAGCGCTACATCCTTGGAGCCTCCGTACGGGGCATACCCTGCGACCCGCGCCGAAACAAAAAAGGTTACAGGGGCATCCCTGTCCGGCGTTTTAAAACAAAACCGCAAACTAATGGAATTATTGGTTGCCTGTAGTTTATTAATCAAACCCGACTGGGTATTGGCAGCAACCTTGGCACCCTGGAAAGAACCGGAATAGATTACACAGGGCCAGAAATCGCTGCCTGCTTTCAGGTAGACCTGCTGGGTAACAAGCCCTGTAACCTGGATAATCTCTCTGGAAAAAGTAACATCTATGGCTTTATATTTTTCGTAAAAGGTTGTTATTTTCTGGCTTGTTATGACACCCATTCCTGTATAAATATAAATATCTTTTCAATAGAAGTCAATTATGCATATACTGATTAATTGAGGGGACTAAAATGAAAAAAATCATTGTTCTGCTGTTAATTATTGTTTTGGCAAGCTGTAAGACAAGCGCCCCGGTTGAAGATTTGCCATCAGAAATATTTTTTATTCCGGAACCAATGCCGCTTCTGTTTATCCCGAACGACGCAGGCGGCAGATCGGAAAACCCCGAAGACGAGACCGGCTTAATCCGCGACGCATTCCGCGAAGCCTATGCAGAAGCCCTGCTGCGCGGCATTAATCTTACCGGGGTACTGGGAAGCGACCGCGTCTCACCTTGGCCAGAGGCGGCCCCTTTAAGCTGGAGCCAGAATTGGGCAAATGCCGAAAGGGGGCCCAATTCCTGGGGTATAGATAACCTGGTACTCGCCCTTGGTGATTATGAAGCTCTTGCCGGACTAAGCGGTATTGCAGGTAAAGAAAACAGTTATGCTCGTGTTTTTACCGTCTCCGGTGCAATACTGGATATATACGGCAAAAGCGCAGGGTACAACCGTGCTAACGGTGTAATTGGTTATGGGATCCCCCTAGGAGATGCTTTCTTTTCCGGGGGGGCGGCGGTACAGCGTTTTAGCAAAGGCAGGATAATTGCCGCACGGGAAGGGAGCCGTTTTAGCTACGAAGATGATTTATTCTTTTCTATGATAGAAAACCTTGAAGAAGAGGAGATGGAAACTGAGTTTTACGGAAAAACCATTCCCCCCGAGGCAAGCAGCGCTTTTATATACGCCTGGGCATTTGCGTTTTCCGGACGCAACGCTGCCAGCGACGGCCCAATAGAAAAAATTGCTTTCCCAAGACCATGGCTTATTGAAACAGGCGGCGGTTCTTTTTCCGTAAAAGGGTTTTACTTTAAAAGCTATAATAAATCACTTGATATCCTTGTGCTAATAGAAGCCGACGGCCTGCCCCTGCGCGTTCATCATCTCTACGGGCCGTTTTTACAGGCAATACTTGCAAACAAAAGGCTCCCCGGCCTGGACACAGAACGGAAATTCGGTACCGCGGCCGGTAAAGGGCTGGGCAGGTCTTTGGCAGAAGGTTTTGCGGTGTACGGCCCACCATTAAGCAATACCCTGCCTATGCCGTCAGCAAAAGTCCGCTCCCTGGCCAACCCGGATGCCGTCGCCACAGTCGGCGCAGACGATAATGGAGAGCCGCTTTTTTACGAGGCTCAGCGCTTTGCACGTGGCTGGATAGCTGCAAAATATTCCGAAAGGGATACTGCATTCGATGCTGAACCGGAAGAGGATTAAAGGGATTGGCTTTCTGCCTTAAAACGGAAAAGCCTCCCCAGTATTATTTCAATTTTATCAGCATAAAAAATATCTGCCGCCCATGTACCGGACAAACCCTGAAGCACCGGGGATGACCCGCGGCGGACAAAACGGTAGCGGGGGTCAACCAAATCACCTGCCAGGGGCTGTTCGCTTGCATAGGCTTTTAAATGCTGTATGTGGGCGCGCACCCCAAGTTCTACCGACGGGAACCATAACCCAGGTTCTCCCGGGCCTATGGAACCCAGGCCGCAAAAATTATTCATATCGGGGCTTACAAGGCCGCCAAAACGGAGGAAGCCAGTTTCAAGGCACATTTGCGCAAAAGCTATATCGTGATTAATGCCTTCCATACCGGCTTCGCAAATATAGAATGCAGCAAGGGCTTCTGCAAATTCCCTGCCTGCATTGCTGTTTTCGCTTAACAAAAACAATGCCAGTTCTTCTGCAGCTGCTTCGCCTATACCCATTATAAAAAACGGGGGGCGCGGAAAATCTTCTATTGCAATAAAAGGGATTAGATCGATAGGGGCAGCAGCGTCAACTGTTAAAGGAAGCTCCGCACCTTGCATTAAAAAATATTCTTCCGGAAGGGAAAAAACCGGCTTTGCCCCCGGATAATTTTTTTCCGGTAAAAGCTGCTGCGCATTGATCTGACACAAAAAAAAGGTTAGCAAAAACAGAAAAGGTACACTGCGGCGCATTACTATTGTATCGGCCGGGACTTGACATTACTTAAAGGGCGTCGTTAACTGTTTAAATGAAGAAATTATTTGTTCTTTGTATATTTTTACTGTTTGGGAAAGAGCTTTTTGCCCAGAACCTTTCGGCATTGGAGCGGCAGATTATACTGGCAGCGCCGGAAGAAATGCTCCGCATGGTACTGGACCCGGGCATGGAAGCAGGGTTATGCGCCCTCTTTGAAAAAATTGAAGAACTGGAAGCCGATGAAATTTTTCCGGCATACATGGCCGCTTTTCCCGGTATAACCGAAGATGAATGTGCATTTATTATTCTTAAAGTTGCATTAATTGCAGCGCTGGGTTCCGGGAATGAATACGGGGTTGACATTGGGCTTGATATTCTGGATTACTGCGAAGAAGTCGATTCCATGGCAGATCTGGCGCATCTGCCGGAAGACATACAGGAGTTAATGAAAAGCCCCTATTGGCAGGACTGCATCGCGTTTTACAGGATATTTGATTACGAAGTTTTTTTTACGGAACGGTATCCGGAATATTTCTAAAGCGAACGGAAAATAAAATGGAACAGTACAAACGAACAGCGGACTGCGGATCGCTCCGCAAGGCTGACACAGGGAAAAATGTAGTTTTAAACGGCTGGGTAAACCGCAAGCGGGATCATGGCGGGATTAGCTTTATTAATATCCGCGACCGGTATGGCGTAACCCAGGCAGTACTGGGGGAAGATGCGCCGCCTCTTTTAAAGGAACTGGCTTCTTCCCTCCATAATGAATACTGCATTGCCATCGAAGGGGTTGTCCGTGAACGGCCTCTTCCCATGGTAAACCCCGATATGGCTACCGGCGAAATTGAAGTTGTCATCAATAACCTTGTCATTCTTAACAAATGCGAAGTGCTCCCGTTCCAGATAGAAGACGAAAGCAGCGCAAGCGAGGAGCTCCGCCTCTGTTACCGTTACCTGGACCTTCGCTCCGCAGGAATGCAGCGCAGGATAAGGCTGCGCCACGAAGTAACTTTTGCCGTCCGGGAATGGATGAACGAAAACGGGTTTTATGAAATTGAGACCCCGACATTTGTCCGTTCGACTCCGGAAGGCGCCAGGGATTATCTTGTACCTTCCCGGCTTTACCCGGGGAAATTTTATGCCCTTCCCCAATCGCCGCAGATTTACAAACAGCTTTTAATGGCTTCCGGGTTTGACAAATATTTTCAGATAGCCAGGTGTTACCGCGACGAAGATGCCCGCGGGGACAGGCAGCCGGAATTTACACAAATTGACATTGAAATGAGTTATGTCAGCCGTGACGACGTGCTTGCAATGACAGAAGCATTAATGTCCCATGTTTTTAAAAAAGCGCTGGGCATTACACTCCCCGCCGGCTTTAAACGGCTTTCTTTCGAAGAAGCCATGGAAAACTACGGCACAGACAAACCGGACCTGCGCTTTAATCTCCCCCTTAAAGATTTTGGCCCTTATGCAGTGGAAGGGGATTTCCAGGCTTTTAAGGATGCCCTTGCACCAGCAGGCAGTTCAGGGCAGGTCGGCGCCGTAAAAGCCATGGTGGTCCCATCCGCGGCTTTCGGGGATAAAGCGCCGTACTCCCGCAAGCAGATCGAAGAACTCGAGGCCCATGCAAAAATCTATAAAGCAAAAGGCCTTGCCTGGATGAAAGCCGGCGGCACAGAAGCGGATCCTGTGCTTGAGGGGGGGGTATCCAAATATTTTTCTGCGAACACCAAAGCGATCATCAACGGCCTGAATGTAAAACCCGGGGACCTTATCCTTATTACCGCAGATCCAAAGCGGCGGATAGCCAACACAGCGCTTGGCGCAGTACGCTCTAAACTTGGGAAGGATCTTAATCTTTACAGGGAAGGTGTTTTTGAATTTGTCTGGATTGTTGATTTCCCCCTGTTCGAATACAACGAGGAGGAACAGCATTGGGAGGCAGCACACCATATGTTTTCCAGCCCCCAGGAACAATACATCGAAACAATGGAGAAGGACCCCGGATCGGTAAAAGGCGACCTTTACGACCTGGTTCTGAACGGCTATGAACTGGCTTCCGGTTCAATAAGGATCCACGACCCCGGCCTCCAGAAACGGGTGTTTTCCATTGTTGGCATTGATAAAGAGACAGCAGAAACCAGGTTTGGTTTTCTTACAAACGCCTTTAAATACGGTGCGCCCCCGCACGGCGGCATTGCGCCGGGTCTCGACAGGCTGGTAATGCTTATGGCTGGCGAAACTTCCATAAAGGAAGTTATTGCATTCCCCAAAAATTCCTTTGCCGTAAGCCCTATGGATAATTGCCCCGGCGAAGTCGATCAAAAACAGCTTGACGAACTCCACCTTTCCGTTGTCCCCCCCAAAAAAAACCAGCCGCCGGTATGAAAGAATATCTTGACCTGATCTGGACATTTATAAGGATTGGCGCTTCCACCTTTGGGGGGGGCTATGCCATGGTTCCTGTCCTTGACAGGGAGTTGATACGCGGCAAGGGTTGGACAACCATGGACGAAATAATGGATTACTATACCATTGCGCAGGTTACGCCGGGGCTGATTGCAATTAATGTTTCAACCTTTATAGGCTACAGGCGCAAAGGGATACCCGGCGGGATATTGGCCACAGCAGGTTTTGTAATTCCCGGGATAACACTGATGACGATAATCTCAATTTTTATAAGCCGCTTTGCTGATTATGAAGTAGTACAGCATGCGTTTGCGGGGATTCGCGTAGCTGTAGGGGCGCTAATCCTTGATACAATACTCCGCCTTGTTAAGGGTTTCTATAAAGATTATAAAAGCCTGGTAATTTTTATACTTGCCTTTGCTTTCTCCGCTATCCTTGGGCAATCCCCTGTCTATATAATCCTTGGCGCCAGTATTCTGGGGTGGCTGCTTTACAGGCCAAAAAAGCAGCGGGAAAAAAGTGGCGGCCAGGGATGAGCCTCTTGCTGCTTTATGCCGAATTTTTTAAGATAGGGCTTTTTTCTGTTGGGGGTGGCCTTGCAACACTGCCTTTTATGTACGAAATATCCGCCCGGTACAATTTTTTTACACCGGAAGATATTGGGAATTTCCTGGCTATTGCCCAATCATCGCCCGGGGCAATCGGCGTAAACATGAGCGCCCAAATAGGGTACCTTGCGGGGGGTATACCGGGCGCCTGCATTGCCCCGCTTGGGCTGATAAGCCCGGCACTCATTATAATCATGGTAATATCGCGCATCCTTTCTGCCTTTAAGGAAAATGCCGTGGTTAAAGCGGTTTTTTCCGGGCTCCGCCCCGCTGCCACCGGGCTAATACTTGCGGCGGGGTTCGGGGTAATCGCGCTATCGCTATATTCCATGAATATTTTTAACCAGGGGGGGCTTTGGTACCAGGGCATACGCTGGAAAGAATTAATTTTACTGGCGGCCCTTTTTTTTATGGTTTGGAAATTCAAAAAACACCCCATACTATATGTCGCCGCGGCAGGCATTGCCGGAATACTATTGCGCCTGTAATTTTATTAACGCAGCTTCCAGTTGATCTTTTGGTATACCCCAGTTTTTGCCAAAGCTGCCATAGAGCTTTTGTGATACATCCATAAACCGCTCAAATACCGGGACCCCGGCAGGGGCAAAAACCGGGGACAGTTCCGGTAAAAGCCCACGGTTAACAATCAGTTCCCAAAACCGTGCAAAATTTTTTATTTTATCCATCTCATGTCCAGGCAGGCAATCTGTCCCGGTTACTTCGTACGGGGCAGTTTTATTGTAGCTTACCTTAAATTCTTTTTTTTCCGCCATTTCATAAATCTGCGTCCCGGGAAGGCACTTGAGTATGCCAGGCTGAATTTCGAATGGCGCTGCTCCGCTTTTTTCTGCCCCGCTGTTTTTTTTGCTGCCCCCAAAGGCAGCCCACAGACGGTCAAACCCCCTGCCAAACGAGTCATAGCCTTCCCCGGGAAGGCCCGCTATCAGGTCGGCATGAAGTATCGCATTTGTTGTATCACGCAAAAAATCAATCAGCTCCAGCTCTTTTTCCGGATCGCTTGCCCGGCGTATAAGACGGTTTGTTTCCGGGTTAAAACTCTGTATGCCAATTTCGAGCCTTATGGTACCCGGCGGGAACAGGGCCAGCAGTTCCAGAAGTTCCCTGGTAAAACCCGAAGGGATCATCTCGAAATGGAACTGCGGGCTGCCATCTCCAGGCCCGCAGAAATTTTTTATTTTTCCCAGGCAGAATTTTAAGATTTCTGCGGCCCTTTCCGGTTTTGCGTTAAAACTGCGGTCAAGAAATTTTATGGTCCTGGTTTTCCCGCCGCAGCGTAGCAAAAGTTTCCCAAGATCATCCAGGAACGGCCCCAACGGGAAATCCCGCACTGGATCATTATTCGCGCTCTGGCAGAAAGCGCAATGGCAGGGGCACCCCCTGGAAGATTCAACATAGATTAGTTTGTGCCGTAGATCTTCTTCTGTATAAAAATCATAGGCGCTTTTTATGGTTTTTGTATCTGCAATCCCACCTTCCAAAAAACGCCCATATTTATTTCTGGCTGCCCCTAAATTATGCAGTATGCCACTGCATAATTCCGCAAAACAGAGTTCCCCTTCCCCGCGGATCACAAAATCTGCATGGCGGAAAATTTCCGTGTCTGGGGGAAGCGGCGTCAGCTCCGGCCCGCCAAGCACTACAACCGGCCTCTCCTTTAATGCCCCCCACCCGGTTTCCAAAGCCTGTATCAGTTCCAGTGTCGCGTTGTGGTTCCAAATCGAAACGGAAAATGCAAGAATTTTTGGTGCTTCTGCCAAAACAGCCGCTGTTTTTTCCGCAAGGGGCTGCCGCAGGGCAAACTCCAGAATCTTGCAGCCATGTTCGCCCACATTTAAGCAACCGGGCAAATTTGCCTTTAAGAGCCGTAGGGCCAGGGAAGGGTGTATCCATTTTGCGTTTATGGTACAAAGCACTATTTCTGACATTGGCCAAGTCCCTTACCTATCATAAAAAAAATTGGTATATTAATACAATGAGCCTGTTCCAAAAAATTAAAGTTTTGGAGCAGCTTTCAATGTTTATATTTTTTTGATTTGAGGAGGGATTAATGGACAGGCTATTTAAGCTTCAGGAACGCGGCACTACTGTTCAAAGGGAATTTATTGCCGGCCTGACAACTTTTCTTACCATGGCATACATACTGGCTGTAAACCCCGGTATGCTCAGCGAAGCCGGGATGCCTGCGGGGGGGGTATTTACCGCAACTGCCCTGGCGTCGGCAATCGCAACTTTTGTAATGGCATTTGCTGCTAATTTACCAATTGCTCTGGCACCCGGCATGGGGCTCAATGCATTTTTTACCTATGCTGTGGTAATTTACGGGGGCTATTCCTGGCAGCTCGCCCTTACCGCTGTTTTCCTGGAAGGTGTGCTTTTTATTGTGCTTTCGCTTATAAACGTGCGTGAATTAATAATAAAAGCCATCCCGGCCAATTTAAAAAGGGCCGTTGCCGTCGGCATTGGCCTCTTTATTACGCTGATCGGTTTTGCCAATGCAGGTATTGTAAAGGGCGATACAGGAACCATTGTCGGGTTCGGCGATCTTTCCAGCGGCGCCCCGCTGCTTGCCGTAATCGGCCTTGTTATTACCATCATTCTTTTTTCCAACAGGGTCCCCGGATCTATACTGATTGGGATCCTCTCCACTGCCATAATCGGCATTTTTATGGGGGTAACCAACGTACCGGACAACTTTTCCATTGTAAGCCTGCCCGCAGCGCCGATTTTTGCACAGTTTGAATTTTCCCAGGTAGTTTCGTTTAAATTCTTTACCATTCTGTTTACATTCCTTTTTGTGGATATATTTGATACGGTAGGCACACTGGTCGGTGTTGCAACCCAGGCAAACCTGATTGACAAGGACGGCGAGATACCCCGTGTAAAGCAAGCATTACTTGCCGACGCTATCGGCACAGTTGCAGGGGCGGCATTGGGAACTTCCACGGTAACTTCCTATATTGAAAGCTCCTCTGGTGTAGCGGCCGGGGGGCGGACCGGGCTTACTTCTTTCTTTACCGGGATTTTCTTTTTACTGGCGCTTTTCTTTTCCAATGTTTTCCTCTTAATCCCGGCTGCAGCCACGGCGCCTGCCTTAATAATAGTCGGGTTTTTAATGATGCAGGCAGTAACGGAAATTAACTTTAAAGACCCTACCGAAGGCATCCCGGCATTCCTTACAATTGTTATAATGCCCTTCTCGTACAGCATTGCCGAAGGCCTTGTTTATGGGTTGCTCTCGTTTGTAATTATTAAGGCATTGACCCTTAAATTTAAGGAAATAACCATTGTCAGCTGGATTTTGTTTATAATATTTATCCTGCGGTTTTTCCTGAAATAACTGAGCTTGTTCCAAAAGCTAAAGTTTTGGAACAGCCTCAACTTATTAACTGGCTTGGGGAAACCGGAAAGGCAGATAACAGCGCTTGTTCCGGTTTTCCCTGGTTGTCGGTTTTTTATTTTTTGCTTATTACAGAATCAACAAGGTTCTTTAGCCCCGGGTCCAGTGTTTTGGTGGTTTTTTGATCCGGCTTTTTGGCTTTCCCGTCTACATAATGAACGCCATTTTTTTGTTTGATAACCCCGCTCCCGACTACCGGCAGTTCCTGAATGTCGCTCTTGTCTTCGCCGTGAAAAGGTTTATAAACCAGAGACATGGAATAATCGGCATTTAATTCTTCCAGCCTGCCGGAAGTCTTAACTTTTTTGCTCTCTTCGTCATCCGTTTTAAAACTGCCGCTGTCGTCGAACCTGGAAAGCATGCTGGAGAACGGGGACACAATTACAAATTCATTGTCTGTATCCAGTTCTTCCTCTTCTTCGCCTGCCGAGATGCTTTCAAATTCAATTTTGCTTGCTACATCCGGTTCAAAATTTGCAGAAGGCATAAAGGAATCCACAGAAACAGACACGGAAGACCCGGCAGATTCCAATTCCTCCAGATCATCCAAATCTTCCATTTCTTCCAGATCTTCCAGTTCTTCGGCAGGGCTTTCCTGTTTATTGTCCAAATCCAGTAAATCATCAACAAGTTCAAGGCCGGAAGATTCCACGATTGTAGGTATATCGTCTTCGCCAAAAACCAGCTCTATATTGGATTTTTTGGAAGCTGCCAGAGAGGGGATCGCCTCCATTTCACCGGCAGACTCCAGAGGCGCTGCCTCAATTTCTTCCAATTCCTCCAGTTCGTCCAATTCGGCGATTTCATCGGTTTCGGGAAGGCCTTGCTCAGCTGGGGTACTTACAGCGGCGAAAAGGTCAGCGGAAACAGTAACTTCTTCTGCATCCATATCCGAAAGTTCTTCCAGATCCTCCGCTTCGGAAGGCTCTGCAAGTTCGACCAAATCCTCTTCAAATATTTCCGATTCGCTTCCCAGTTCTTCTACTTCTTCTTCCCCAAGCTCTTCCAACACTTCCTCTGCTGTGCCGGCAGGGCCAGCAGAGGCGTCTTTTACGTTAAAGGGCATTAATGCGGAGGCAGCCGAGGGTTCCTGCGCGCCCTGGATCGCGGGGGTGGTGCCGGCAGCGACAAGCATCCGGTTAAGGATGTTCTGGAGTTTGTCTTCGTCAATGGCAAGGCGGGCCTCGTGTTTGCCGCCAATTGCAACCAGAATTTCATCCCATGATTTATCGATTAAATTGTCAATATCTTCGACGAGCGCAGGTTTTTCCTTTATCCCCCGTTTCAATTCTGCACGTACATCTTCCCTGCGCTGTTCCAGTTCGCGATACCAGTGATCCCAATCCATTTCCCCTTTTCGTTCATAGTATTCGCGGATAAGGGAAAGCTGGAGGTTTTTAAGGCGGGTTTGAACAACGGTGATTGTATCCGGCTGGAGGTTAAGGGCAAGGAATATTGAAAGGAAAAGTGTCAGAAAAATGGCGGTAACAAGTATTACCTTCATTGACTGGGGAAAAGCAAACAGGGCTTCGTCAACTATCCTGCCCACAAAAAGACCCTGTGCGGTTCTTGCGGATATTAATGCCAATGCAGAAGATGAATTGTTTGAATCAAGGGAAGTAAGGCCCAATAAACCTTCATTCCATACAGAAGAAATTACCGGGATCATAGCTTCCGCATCATTAAGCGAGTTTGGGAGGCCGGAGGCCATACCCGGCGGGCTTGAGACAATGGAAAGGTTCTCCCCAATTTTTATGCGGCCTTCGGCGATTAGCCGGTCGGCAACTGCCCTTATGGAAACCGAATAAAACACCGTCCCGCGGTATACTTCCATGGAATCATAAAAAGGGATCGAAAAAATTATCCGCTCATTGGCCTGATCCAGGGTGATTTTGGGTTCCCCGCCGGATGTAACAGCCAATTCCGGGTAGGGGACATACGGGCTCGTTTCGTCATAGTTCCTGTAGGAAATAGTCTCTGCGCTGCGGCTTAAAATATCCCCGGAATTGGTGGAAAAATGAATCCTTAGGCCGCCTGCATCTACAAACCGGACAGACTGGATCCCTCTCTGTGATTCCAAGAGTAAGCCATAGAGCCGTGTCCGCTCAAAAATATCCTGGGCAGCCTGGTTGGGAAGAAAACTCCGCTTAACCGGATCGGCCAGCAAGGTCTCGGAAAAAATATCCAGAAGCTCGTCCAGAAAACCCTGGATTGTATCGGCGTCGCGTGCAGCTTCCCTTTCGAGGGATTTGGTGATTGAAGGGTTATAAAAACGCGTTTCGACCAGGTTAAAGAAGCCGGTAAATGCCAGGACGGAAAAAACTGCTGCCAGGACAACTGATATAAGGAGACTTAATGCGGTTTTTTGTGATACGGTCACCGGCCCCTGCCTAAAAAATGGTTATACCTTTTAAATATCGGAATAAAACCTTACTTTATACAGTATACTAAAACAGTATATCCAAGATATACTGTTTATACTATATAAATTCTGTGAAAACACTTCATACGGTTAAACCAGAGCCAGTAAGGGCTTATTTAGCAACAATCAAGGCGCCGCACCAAAACCAAAAGCAAGCCAGCGCAGAGCTTAGGGGCCTCTCGGAAACCCTGGAACTGGAAATAGCAGGGGAAGAAGCAATTACTGTCAGGGAAGAAAGCGGCCGCTACGGCATGGGTTCCGGGAAAGCCCAGGAAGTGGCAGAAAAAGCCGCAGAGGCCGGGGCCCAGTGCATAATCTTTGACAGGGAATTGAGCCCCTCCCAGCAGCGGAACTGGGAATCGCTCTGCGGCCTCCCGGTCATAGACAGGCAGGAGCTGATAATACGGATTTTTGCAAGCCGGGCAAAAACCAGGGAAGCGGAGCTCCAGGCACAGTTGGCAGAGCTCCTCTATGCCCTGCCCCGGCTTTCCCACAAATACATCGACCTTTCCCGGCAGCGGGGCGGGCGCTACGGCACCAGGGGGGCGGGGGAAACGCGCCTGGAAGCCGACAAGCGGCAAATCCGCGACAGAATTGGCATATTGCGCAAAGAAATTGAAGAAGTGCGCAATACCCGCAAATTGCAGCGGAAACAGCGGAAAAAGCAGGGGGTAAGCTCCTGCGCCCTTGTCGGCTATACCAATGCGGGTAAATCTTCGCTCCACCGGGCGCTTACCGGATCGGATGTTTTTATAGAAGACAAACTTTTTGCCACACTGGATCCCACAGCCCGCAGGGTATACCGGCAGGGCAGCTCCGGCGGCGGGAAGAACATTATATTTATCGACACCGTCGGGTTTATCCGCCGCCTCCCCCACAACCTTATTGACGCATTTAAGGCTACCCTGGAAGAGCTTACCCAGGCAGACCTGCTAATCCATGTTCTGGACGCATCCGATCCTGAATGGAGGGATCATATAACCACCGTTCATTCCCTTGTCAGGGAGTTGGGGGCAGAAAAAATCCCACTTGTTACAGCTATAAACAAGTCGGATCTGCTCCCGCAGGATGAACTTTCCGCCTTCCAGGCGGCATTTGCAGCTGCTGGCCACCCCTCCCCCCCTGCCTATGCCCCGGTATCGGCAAAAAACAGGGAGAATTTGGAGGAGCTCTGGAAATTAATTGAAAAAACACTTAAGTTTTAATTTCCCCAACCGATACTGGAACAGTATAGATATATTTTGGGGAGGGTTTTTATGGCATATTCAAACGCATTATCAGCCTATAAGGAAACAAGGATACGCACCGCAAGCCCAGGGCAGCTGATTGTCATGCTCTATGACGAAGCTGTTAAACAGCTGGACAAGAGCCTTGAACTCCTTTATCTGAACAAATCCAGCAAACAGGACCCGGGAAGGATCGAGGTAATCGGCAAAGCAATTATAAAAGCCAGGGACATAATTACAGAACTTATGGTTTCCCTGGATTTTGAACAGGGCGGCGAAATTGCACAGAACCTTTTTGCCCTGTATACCTGGTTCAACAAGGAATTGCTGGAAGCCCACATCGCCCTGGACATTGCACGTATTGGCGCTGTTAAAAACCAGATAGCTTCCCTGCGGACTGCATGGGTGGATATTGCCGCCAAAACCAGCGCCGAAGGCCGCCCGGTCGAAGGCGTTAATATTGCAGGTTGATTATGACAGCGGCGCGGGAAAAAAACGAAGCAAAAACCAAAATTAACCCGACGGAACTGGAAAGAAGGGTAGCAATACTTAAGCGATTCCGGGAACTGCTTTCCCAGCAGCGGGGCCGCTTCCAGGAGTACCTCGAAGTCCTTGACAAGCAGAAAGACGTAATCGAAAAAGGGAACCCCGACGACTTAATCGTCCACGTTGAGCTGGAAGAAAAAATAATCAGCGACATTTTTTCCATTCAAAAAGTAATCGACCCCCTGGAATCAATGTACCAGACGGCGATTGCTGAAGCGTTGCCCGGCGAAGTAAAGGAAGTGCCCAGCCTGCGTACGGCGCTGGACGAACTGCGCTCCGAGGCAATTTTACGCTCGGCAAGGAACCGCGACCTTTTGGCAAAACGCATGGAAGAGCTGCGCCAGGAAATGAAAACCCTCCGCGCCAACCCCTATGCAATACACCGTTCCGCATTTTCGGGGCAAAGCGCCACCCTTGTAGATATTAAGGGATAAAAACAGCCAATAGACGCAAGAAAAGGGAACAGCCAGGCAAACTCTAACTACCTCTTTCATTGACAAACATGGTAATAATAGGTATATTATATATTGGAAAATAATACCTGGAGAAACATTGATGAAAAAGATAATAATTATTTTGTGTGTAGTTATTGCGTTAAGCTCTTGCTCCAATTACCCAAAAAACATTGAATCGCTGACAAAGAATATAATATTTTGGGACGAAACCATGTCAAAAGAGCAATGTATCGGCATATATATTGTAAGGGGTTTGTCGGTTACCAGTTATAACGGAATCTCCGTTACATGGGGCACCAATGTTGTACTTTACCTGCCGCCGGGGCGGACAACTTTAACTTTTGACGCAAACTATTATTACGGCAATACCCGTTATTACGGGAAAGACGTCCCGTTCCAATGGACCTTTAATGCGGGGGAAACCCGCTACCTCCAGGGTTGGGCAAGGGACGGCTCACCGGTAATCCTTGTAGTAGACCCCAATGACTCTACAAGGTATTACGAACAGGAAGCATACAAAATTCCTTCCGGCGGAAGGACCGTTTTACAATAAGGAGAAAATAATGATCAATCGAAAAATTTTATTAACTGCAGTTTTTATCCTGTCAACCATGCTGGTGTTAAGCTGCGCTTCCACCTCAAACAGGATTACTTTTGACCCGGACCTCCCCCCCGAAAAGACCACGGTAGTTACCTTTACAGCGCCGATACAGGTTACCCAATATAACGGGATTGGCGTACTTGAAACATGGTACCCAAATTCGAAGTACAGCAAGAAAACCATTGCCCTCCCTGCGGGAAGCTCCAATATAACTTTTAACCTAAGGGGCGCCATTTCTGTAGGGAACATAACTTATTATGTTAAGGCAGACAATATTGAACTGCGCTTTGATTTTGCTGCGGAAAAAGAGTATACCCTGGGCCTATACAAGGAAGGCAAGGGAGCGGAAACATTTTTCCTTGGAAGGATTAATTGGGGCGTAGCGATTTGGGACAATTCAATAAGGCATGATTACAAATTGGACAGGGCAATCAGATATTGGGAACTGGGGCAGACTTAATCACCACTTCCCGTTAATAGAGCCATTTTCAAAAACTTAAGTTTTGAAAAAGCCTCAATAAATAAATTCCGGAGGTTGCATAATGCGGCGTTTCTTTTTAATTTTCCTTTTACTGGTCATCCCGTTTTCTGTTTTTTCACAGGCTGCATCTTCCAGTGGGCTGCGCGACTATGTAGGGCTTATAAACCAGACATACCACCCCGGTGTTGTGGATTACTTTGAAAAACTAAAGGAAGAGATTGGTAAAAGGAGCGGCAGCGAAGCCGCTTCCAGGGCCATCGATATTTTCCTTCGCGGGGATGTCGGTTCCGGTTTTGTGTACAGCGATGCACGGGGGAACCTTTATGTGCTTACCAATAACCATGTAATCACCCAGGCCTATTCCCTTTCGATTACCTTTGAACGGCAGGATGGGACAAAAAGGCGCTTTGACAACCTTAAGATAATCGCTGCCGACGAAGAGAACGACCTTGCAATCCTTTCCTTTGCCCCCGGCGACAGGCCGATTGCGCGCGGGTTAAGTTTTCTTACCCGGCCAGTAAACGAAGGGGAGGATGTATATTCCGCAGGGTTCCCCGGCCTGGGGACAACACCCCTGTGGCAGTTTGGGCGGGGGATGGTATCGAATGCCAATGCAAGGTTCCCAAAGAGCCTGGAAGACGAAACTTTAATGGGCCCGTTTATTCAGCACACAGCAGAAATAGACCCGGGCAACTCCGGCGGCCCGCTTCTTATAGCAGACAGGAACGCCACAGGCGGGTACTATGTAGCCGGCATCAATACACTAAAAGCTACACGGCGGCAGGCGGCGAACTACGCAATCCCGATTAGGACTATCCAGACATTTGTTACCGCCGCCTTAAACCAAAGGCCGGATACCTACAGGGACGCATTGGATACAAGGCTCGAAAATTTTTTAGAGGGGCTTAATGTCAATAAAGCGGTCTACCCGCACATTGCCGAATACCTTTCCCCCAACTGCGTCGGCGAAAATGCCGAGTATGCCATACAGGAAATGTACGAAAAAGGCGGGGCTTCGGCACGGCAGAGCTTTACAAGAAAAATGGAAGAAGACGGCGTAGTGGAAGCCATTGGGTATGCAGTCGCCTGGACTATCGAAAACAGCATCCGGGGCCAGGGCGCAATTAAAGCTGCCATAAAGGAAGTTACCGGGGAAGGCGAAGAGTACACCGTAGTTTTTACAATAAACAACAAAGACCACAGCTCTACATGGGTATGGGAATACGGCAATTGGCGTATCCGGGTTTTTGGGACTGTTGCCGCAGGCGATAAAGAGCTTCTTGCAAAAAAAGAAAGGCAGAAAAAAAATAATGAGAAGCTAAGGACAGACAGCTGGGATTTCCATGTCCAGGCCGGGTATGCCTACCTCTTTAGCAAAGCGCCTGCAGCCCTGTATGCATCTATAGATATAAGCTTTATCGGCTTACAATTTTTCTTTGCCGGGCCGGAGTTTATAAGCATCGGCGGATTTTTCGGCTGGCGGGGGGATTTCCAGGCAGGGAGCGTCGGCTTTATGCCCTTTATAAGGGGCGGGTTTGAATGGCAATTTGACCGGGACTATAAAGACTGGAATACCGCAACTGACCATGGGTTTGCCCCCATCGCGATAAACGCACAGGCAGGGCTTAAAGTAACAACCTCCTATGTACCCGGCCTCTTTATCGGTGTAGGGTTCCAGTACAATGTCTTTAATTTACACGGCCTTGACCCATGGGATATCAGCAACCCGTATTATTGCCCGAATAAAATGAAGATGGCACTTATCTTTTCTGCCGGGTACGCATTTTAGCGGCTATTGAAATTTTACCTTTCCAAAAGGGGGCCTTGCATTTTACAAGGCTCCCTTTTTTTAAGAGGGCCCTTATTGTTTCCTTAACCTCGCCTTCGGTCAGGCCGGTTTTACAAGCCGCACCATTATAACCAGTGCCGGACAATAGTACCGCGGCTTCGCTTTCTGTAAACAAACGCTTATTCCGCATAAAAAAACCAACAAAACTTTTTTCCTCCCTAAGCCCGGCACTGCCGTCCCCGCCGCATACATCGCAGCAATTTTTTTCCGGCTTGCTGTTTTCCCCCTCATAATTTAAAAGCTTTAACAGCGCTTCCCGCCTGCAGTCGACAGTGTTGCGGGCATAGCTAAAAAGCTGCCCCAGCCGGGCTTTTTCCTCTGCTGTTTTTACAAGCTTAAGGCGGGTGTCGTCTTCGGGCCCCCATAAAAGGTATGCCTGCGACTGTTTCCCGTCGCGCCCTGCCCTCCCCGATTCCTGGAGGTAAGCTTCTACGTTCGGGGGACAATCCCTGTGTATCACGGTGCGTATATCGGCTTTATCGACACCCAGCCCATAAGCGCATGTTGCGGCTAAAACTGCTTCGCTGTTTCCAAAGTACCAGTTTTCCACTTCTTTTTTTTCTTCCCGGCTTAAACCTGCATGGTAAAACCGGATTTCCCCGGCCCAGGGCAGGCCCATTTCCAGAAAATTGTTCCGTAAATACTTCGCAAGCCGTTCGATGCCGGGCCTGGAAGAACAGAATACTATAGCCGGGCGTGCTTTTGCCAAAAGCAAATCACGTACAGCGAAGTCCCGGAGTATGCAGCCGGAACTGCGGTATTCTATGTTCGGCCTGTCGGGGTTCCCGGTAATGCAGCTTGCACCTTCATCGCCAAAAATATACTTCCCTATTTTTTGCAGGACTGTCCCCGAGGCTGTCGCGGTAAAAGCTGTTACAAGGGGCGGCTCTATTGTTTTTACAATGTTGTGTATTTCCAGGTACGATGGCCGGAAACTTTCGCCCCATTCACTAACACAATGCGCCTCGTCGATTACTGTATGAATTATCCCAAGCCCCGGCAGCTTTTCCCGGACTGCTGCAGTTAAAAGCACCTCCGGGTTGGCAATAATAAATTTACTTTGCCCGCCCCGGAGTTTTTGCCAGATAGCCTCGCGCTCCTCCGCGCTTTGCCCGCCCCGGAGCACTACCGGGGAAAACCCCTTCTCCGAAAGCCGCCTTTCCTGGTCGGCCATAAGGGAAAGGATAGGATAAATAACCAGCGTAATGCCCGGGGCGCCAGCTTCCCCGGGCGGGGGACCCAGCATCATAGCAGGAAGCTGGAAACACAGCGATTTCCCGGCCCCTGTTGGCAGTATCACAATTTGCCTGCCAAGGCTTGCCCTGTCGTTTGCTTCATTATCCTGCGTTTCTGCGTCTGGCACTGCAGGGCGCATTCCCGGCCAGTTTACCGCAATACCGGACGCCATGGCGGCTTCGAGTATATTGGTAATCACAAGGCGCTGATAGGGGAAAAGGTACGATAACCCAAAAAGCTCCTTTGCAGCATTGGTTAGTGGGTCAATATTAGTTGAATAATCCATTTCCGCTCCTCCCGGTATAAGGGGGAAGCACTGCACAATGCTTGTATAAAAAAAATTTTTTTTTATACAAGCGCTAATACTAATTTTACCCTGAAGACAGCATAATGTCCGATATTCACAGTAGATATGATTACGACAGTGATAATGCCGCTGTTTTTTCCCTAATTCCAGGCAAAGCAACAGATATCCTGGCGCTGCCAAAGGAAAAAAGGCCCCGTGAAAAACTCCTGCGGGAAGGCCCCCAAAAACTTTCCGACAGGGAACTCTTAAGTATATTGCTAAATACCGGCATTAAGGGGAAAAATGTCAGTGCGCTATCCGAAGAGCTCCTTTATGCATTGGATAATTACAAGGGAATCCCCAGCTGCAAAGAGCTTTCCAAAATAGCGGGGCTTGGCGAGTCGAAAGCTGCGACAATTGCCGCTGTCCTTGAACTGGGGCGCCGCCGCTGGGGCGCAAGGGAAAAGAGGATCCGTTCCCCGGAAGACGCATACAATTTAATCCGCCATTTTGCCGACCGCAGACAGGAACGTTTTATCTGTATCTCCATGAACGGCGCCCATGAAGTTCTGGCAGTCCGCGTTGTTACCGTTGGGCTTGTTAACAAGACAATAATCCACCCAAGGGAAGTATTTTCCGATCCGCTGCAGGACAGGGCAAGTGCGATTTGTGTTGCGCACAACCACCCTTCCGGGAAGCTGGAGCCATCCGGGGAAGATAACGAGATTACCCAGCAGCTTAGAAACGCCGCGGGAATTCTTGGGATCAACTTCCTTGATCACATTATTTTTTCCCCGGATGGGTACTTTAGTTACAGCAATGCCGCTGCACAGAAAAAAACAATCTAAATTTTAATACCCAGGATCCCGCTAATAGCGTCCAGTGCGCTGTCGCCGGAATTTCCGGAAAGGACTTTTTTGGTTAGAATTTTTCCCAACTGCACCCCTTCCTGATCAAAACTGTTTACGTTCCAGATAAAACCCTGGAACATTACCTTATTCTCAAAGTGTGCCAAAAGGCTTCCCAGAGCTGCCGGGTTAAGCTGCTTCCCGTGAATAAGGCTCGAAGGGCGGCCGCCGGGGAAATACTTGTTCCTGTCGCTGTCGTCTTTACCCTTGGCAAATGCGACAATCTGCGCTGCAAGGTTTGCCTTAAGCTTCGTTTGGCTAACCGATCCGTCAACTTCGACATCATCATCGCGCTGGCTGGCTTCAAAACCAACAAACTGAAGTGGTACAATATCTGTCCCCTGGTGGAGCAGCTGATAAAATGAATGCTGCCCGTTTGTGCCGGGCTCGCCAAATACAACCGACCCCGTCGCATAACTTATTTCCCCGCCGCTGCGGTTAACGCGCTTGCCGTTCGATTCCATATCCAGTTGCTGCAAATGGGCAGGGAAACGTGAAAGCGCCTGGCTGTAGGGAAGTATAGCAGTAGTTGGGAAGCCCAAAAAATTCCGTTCCCAAACGCCAAGCAGGGCATCCAGCATCGCGGCGTTTTTCTTTATGTCTGTTTCCAGGGCCATTTTATCAGCTTCGTGGGCGCCTGCAAGAAAATCCGCAAAAACATCGGGCCCGAAAGCCAGGGAAAGGATTACCCCGCCAACAGCAGAAGTGGAAGAATAACGCCCGCCGATAAAATCATCGATATAAAAAGAATCAAGGTATGCCGGGTTGCGTGCAAGCGGGCTCGTCTCGCTTGTAACCGCAAGCATATGCTTTCCGGGGTCAAGGTTCGCCCTGGAAAGTTTGTCCTTAACAAAAAGTTCATTGGCCAGGGTCTCCTGTGTTGTGCCGCTTTTGGAGACAAGCACAAAAAGTGTTTCGGAAAGGTCAAGCGAAGAGACTATGGCAGAGGGGTCATCGGGGTCTACATTGGAAATGAAAAACGCATTGAGTTTTTTCCTGCCGTTCTTAAGTGCCCAGTTATCCAAAGACAGGTACATGGCACGCGGTCCCAGATCTGAACCGCCAATGCCTATCTGCACGGCGTTTTTAAAAATCTTGCCGGTCGTGCCAACTATTTTCCCGGACCGGACCAGGTCGGCAAATGCAGAAAACCTTCCAAGCTCGTTTTTATAAAAATCCCCCAGGTCCCTCCCTTCATGGACAACCTTGTTTCCCGATTGCCCCCGTAAAAGGTGGTGAAGTACCTTGCGTTTTTCGCCTGTGTTCATTATTTCGCCGTCAAGGAGCAGCCGGTATTTGGCAATAAGTTCCTGTTCATCGGCAAGGCCCTGGAGGGCTGCCAGCACAGCATCGTCGGCAGCTTTTGCCGCCCAGTTGTAAAAAAGCCCGCCTGCCATTTGGACAGAGCAATTTTTTACCCGTTCCGCATTTAAGAGCGAAGCAAAATTAAAGTTTTTCCCGGCAGGAGAAAGCGATTGCAGCTTAACCCATGCTGCGGTTTTATCCAAATTGTTATAGTTCATGCGGGGTATTATAGCATAACCCTGCAGAAAATGCTAGCGTGGTTTTTTTTGGCGCAAGAAACCTTTAATTTTGCGTATTGTGTGGTATATTTTAACATGGAAACAGTATGAAGCAATTTTTAAAACGTATTTTAAGCCTGCTATTCGGCTTATTTTTATACTCACTGGGTGCTGTTATAACAATAAGGGCAAATATTGGCTATGCCCCCTGGGAAGTTTTCCATGTAGGGATTGCGCAAAAAACCGGGATAAGCATTGGGACAGCAGTAATACTTGCAGGGGTTGTAATCGTTGGGATAGTTTTGGTTCTTGGAGAAAAAATCGGGCTTGGTACAATATGCAATATGGCTTTAATTGGCATATTTATGGATTTAATTTTTATGATAGACATTATTCCAAAACAGAAAACATTGCCATCCGGGCTCCTGGTTTTGTTTTTGGGGTTATTTATCATTTCCCTTGGATCGTATTTTTATATAAAAGCCGGGTTTGGCGCAGGGCCAAGGGACAGCCTGATGGTAGTTTTAAACAGAAAAACCAGGCTGCCGATAGGGGTGTGCCGGAGCACTATCGAATTATCGGTAACAATCATTGGCTGGGTTTTGGGAGGTATGGTAGGGCTTGGGACAGTTATTTCTGTAATAGCAATCGGCTTTATACTCCAGCTAACTTTCGCATTTTTAAAATTTACCCCCGCTGCCGTAAAGCATGAAACTCTGCGCGATACCTATACAAACCTATTCAGACGATAACGCATAAGCCCTTTGGCACTTCCAAAAACTTCAGTTTTTGGAAGTATTCTTACCCTTTGAAGAAAATCGTCTTTGGTAAAATTCCCAGTATTTATAAAATTTCGATTTTCTTCAAGAGATATCCAAAAACCCAACAGGGGTTTTTTGGATATCTCACTCATCCAGTTCCGGGATAATCTCCTTAAGCCGGGCAAGGAAATCTTCGCCGCTTACCCCTTCGCGAAGTGCAATAAAAACGGTATTGTCGCGGCCGGCAATGGCGCCCATCACTTCGTCCATATTAAACAGGTCGATAGCCAGCGCTACCGTGTCGGCATGGCCGGGATGTGTTTTTATAACAGCAAGGTTACCCGACCAGTCTATGGAAATATAGCCACGTAGAAAATCACCGACACAGGTCTTTTCCCCGCCCTCTGCGTCTTCTGCAGGAAGGGCATAAACATACACAGGGCCAGAGGATATCTTGCCTACCCGCAGTAATTTTAGGTCGCGGGAAAGCGTTGCCTGTGTTACGGAAAAACCTTCCTTTTCCAGGTAATTTAAAAGCCCTTCCTGGGATTCAATCTGGTTGCTTTTTATAAGGCGGCGTATCGCTTTAAGCCGGGCAAGACGTTCCTTCATAATGCATAAATATACAATAAATAGTGTTTTTTCGCAATGTAAACGGATATTACATTCCCCGGCAGGGTTTTTTATCTTTAAACTGCCGATTATTATAGTATAAATATGGGCTCACAAGACCTTAACGACTATAAAGACTCCAATACCGAACGCATTTTGCTCCTTCATGGGGGCATGAACGACGGCAATGTCTCTGTGGTTTTTTCTGATGATAAACTAAAGCTAAAGGGTGATTTTTACCCGCCATCGCCGCCTGGCGGCCAGCCCCTAAAAACAGAACAGATAGCAGAAGCCCTTGCCCGTTTAAATATTGTACACGGAGTTCTGTGGGAAAACATACAGCAGGCTGTAACCGCATGCAACCTGAACCGCAGGCAGGTCCGGGAAGTAACTATTGCCAGGGGGAACCCGCCTGTAACGGAAATACTTGAATATTTCCAGATAAACCCAAAACTGGTCCCTGCGCCTTCCCGGACTGACCAAAATGAAAAACTTGACTACCGTTCAAAATCGCCCTTTATTATCGTAAAAAAAGGCCAGGCGCTTGCAAAACGCAAATCCCGCAAAGCGGGGCAGAACGGCAAAGACATCTATGGGGCAGAAATCCCCCACGGCACAACAAGGCCCGAAGGGGTAAGCGCCGGGGAAAAAACCCGTACCGACGACACCTATATTTATGCAGATATTAACGGCCAGCTTATAATAGACAAAGGCGTCCTTAATGTGCAGGACAACCTGGTTGTTAAAGGTGCAATTGATTACCACACGGGGCATATTGTTTTCCCCGGGGATGTAAGTATAGACGGGCCTGTTTCCGACGGGTTTAAAATTTTTTCTGGCGGCTCGGTAACAATTAAACAAACCTTTGACGTAACCGAGGTAATAACAAAAGCAGACCTTACTGTAGCCGGCGGGATTATTGGCCGGGGACGGGCGCTGGTAAAAGTTGGTGGCGAATTAAAAACAAAATTTCTGGAAAACTGCCGGGCCGCCTGCAGAAAAACCGCAGCAATAGACCTGGAAATAGTTAATTCATCGCTGTATGTTATGGATAAAATTGAAATGGGGGAAAAGGGGATGATCCTTGGCAGCGAGATCTATGCTGTTAAAGGCGTCCGTGCCGGGGGCATTGGGAAAAAAACCGGGAAGGCATCCAAGATACACTGCGGCATAGATTTTACCGCATTGCAGGAGCAGGAAAAGTACAACAGCGAGCTGCGCATAATCGCCGCCAAACTAAAAAATATCCGGGAACTTTACAACAGCGAAAAGACCCTGCTGCCCGAGCCGGAAAAAAACAGCCCCGAAGAACAGCGCAGAAAAAAAATTGAAGAAACCCTAGCCCAACTGGAAGAAAGGCAGAAGCTTGTTACCATAAAAGCGAGCGAAGTTTTTGCCCGGCTCTACCCGGACGAAAGCGCCACAGTGGAAGTATCGGGCGAAATTGCCGCCGGCACGCTGATAGAAATCTGCCAAATTGCGCTTTTTGTATCCGAGCCGTTAAAGCATGTACGCATTCGCCTTGACCGCCCCAGGGGCAGGCTTATTTCCGAACCCCTAACAGCTCACTAAAAAATTAACACAGGCCAAGGTATTCCAGGGCTTTTGCTACAGCCCCTTCCCCCACCGGCGCGCTTACCCACGACGCTTTTTCCTTTAATTCCTCACAGGCATTCCCCACCGCTATGCCTGTCCCCGCATACTGCATAATGTCCATATCATTGGCAGAGTCGCCAATCGCTATGCTGTTGCCCCTCTCCAGGCCAAGGGTATCGAGGATAAGCTGCATCCCTTTTGCCTTGCCTTCGCCTTTCATAAAACAATCAAGATGCGGGATTTGCGGGTAAATATCAAAATATTTTTTTAAGAGTGCCCGCTCTTCCTCCCCAATGGCATGATCCACGGTAAGCATCGATACTTTGGTGCCGGCGTACTTTAACGCGAAATCTTTCCCGGCGGTAATGGGTATTTTACCGCTGCCGGCCAATGTTTCAATATTCTGGTTTACCGTATAGACAGCAGTATCTCCCCTAAAAGAGCACTTTTTTTTGTTCCGGAGGAATATCGATGCAATATCACATAGCACAGAAACAGGTACCCATGTATGGTACAGGGTTTTCCCGTCAAGAACCACATGGGCGCCGCCGGCGGCAATTGTCCCGCTTTTCCAGCGAGCCTGCGCAAGCGGTATGGGGATCTGCACCATGGAACGGCCTGTACAAAGGAAGAATTTTACCCCCTTCTGCCATGCCTTTTCTATAATATCAATATCATCTTCGAACGGGCCGCTGTAGTTATCGTCTATAAGCGTGCCGTCAATGTCAAGGAAAACCGAATGTGCACCCATACATTATCCCGAAACCTAAAACCCGGCGTCGGCTTCTTCCTCTTCTTCCGGCGCTGCATTTCTGCTTTCGGGGGCAAACTGGAAAACTTCCACAAAGGGGTCAATGCCATTAATCATTTTTGTAACGGAAAGAAGGTACATATCGCCCTTAAGAGGCAGAAAAAAATTACCTTCAAACGGTTCTTTGCCGTCTTTAAATTCCACCCTGATTGTATGCTTGGACCCTTTTACCGTAAGGCGGTCCCTGTCCCCGCGCAGCAGCTTTATCCCATCTTTTCCGTCCACAGAAACAACCACTTCGTTTTGCGCCCTTATCTCCGGGGCTTCCACGTTACGGTTGTCCAATAACAGGGAATGCCCGCGGGCAAGTATAAAGATAACTGTGCCCAGGGCTATCCAGACAACGGCAATTGCTGCCCTGATCAATTTCCTTTTAATATTTTCCATAAGCCGTTACCTAAGGACAGTAATGTCCCTTTCCAAAGCATTAAAACGCGCCGTAAGGGATTCTTCGTCCCCCGGGTTTTCCATATTCAGGTATAGTGAATAACGCGCATCATCCGGCACAGCACTTTGCTGCAGAAGCCCGCCAATTGTGCCTTTATTATCTGTGGGGGAAAGCCGGCTTGTGCTGTCATAAGGGTATTTTGCGGCAATAAGGTCGTTCCAGCTTTCCATTGTTTTTGTCCCAAGCCTTTCATCCGGCTTTACATGCTGATGGAGCACAATATAATCGCTGCCTTTTACGTCCCGTTCCATAATAAGCGACCGGAAACCATATTCAATTTCCCCGCCTTTGCGGTAATACCCCGGAACCAGCAAAAAAGATGATTGCTGCGTCCAGTCAAAAACTGTTTCACCGGCCTTTAGGGAAAACTGCGGCAAATTAAGCGAAACTGTTTTTCCTTTTTCGTCCCAGGCAAAAGAGAATGAGGAAAGAAACCCCGGGACGAGTTCCTTTATAGAAAGAAAATCATTCCACTCCTCCATGTCCCCCCTAAAACCGACAAAAATACGGTCGCAGGCAGCTTCCATATCCCATTCGTAAATATGCCTTTCATAAGAATCCTGGCGGGACATAAAAACTACGGGGCCGTTTGGCATGGGGAGTATATATGCCAGCATTATTTCGTCGGAAAAATCAATCAGCCAGTATGTTTTAAGCCATTTTCTGCCCTGCAGGTCGGTATATTCGGAAACACCGGCAGGGTCGCCAAAAGACAGGATGCGGTATTTGCTCGTGCCACTTAAAGTGCGCTCCAGGCTTACACCGGCAAGGTAGGTGTCCATAATTGTTTTTGGGTCTGTGTTGATTTTTTTTACCGGTATGGATTTTGGGCGGCGAAGTTTTACCAGCAAAAAATCGGAAACTTCTGTTTGAAGAAGAAGCCCGTCATCGGGAAGGGAATAACTCTGAATGCGCAAGTCGGTTATTTTCCATTGATCGTCATTTTTGTCCACAAAAGCCAATTCCGGGAAATCCGACCGCATAACCTGGTAAAGGAGGTAGCGGTTATTGGGCCCGTCCAGGTACACGGGCATATCGTTAAACAAACTAGTCATTGCCGACGGGTAATACGCCTTATAGCCCTCGAACAGGGTCTGCCGTAAATCTTTGTAAGCAGCCGGAAGGGCGGCATCCATCTCGAAAATCCGCATAATGCGTTTGGAGAAAAGCAGATGCCCATAACTCAGGCGGCGGCGGAAATGCGTAGTGTTTTCCGGTGCGGAAATAACTTCCTTGGCAGGGAGGGAATAAAGTATATTGTCCCGCAGCGCGATCACAACGCCGACAGCTTTCCCGTCGGGCGTTACGAGGGGGCCCCCGGAATTGCCGGGGTTGCCGTCTGCGGACGATTTTAATAGGTCCCAGCGGCCTTCTTCGTCTTCCGGGACTGTGCCAAGTACCATCCCGTTCCGCACAACAATCCCCTCCCCCAGCGCATTGCCAATGCTGAAAACCTGGGAGTTTACTTTAAATTTAGGTTCCAGTTCAAACCACGAGGAAAAAGTCTTGTTTTTTACGGTAAAAACCAGGAAATCCTTCTCGTTGGAAGCCTTGTTTACCATATCAATCTCGAATACATTACCCTTTGAATCACGGATAAAATACTCCAAAACAATTTCGCTGCCCTGGCTTAAATCGATCACATGGAATGCGGTTACCGCTTCGGTGGAAGAAACGGCAAAAGCTGTCCCTATGGAATAGTATTTATCGCTCCTAATGGCGTAAGGAATAACCGTCCAGTCGATTTCCCTGTCATAGGCAATATTTTTTTCTTCCGGTTTGAGTATTACGACTTCAAACACAGCCTCGCTTACCAAATTCTGTAGTTTCGCAGAAAGCCCTCCCGGCAGGTTACCCTGCGGCTGGGAAAGGCATGCGCCAAAAAATAATACCGTTACCAGAAAAAATAATCCAATAATTCTTTTCATAGTAATAATATACCGAATTTATGGGAATTAATGAAGATAGCCGCTTTTAATTTTATTGGCCGCGTAGACCCTGGCGGCTTTTTTCTGCATTGGCCCGTTTCCGCCATGCATGGAGTACCAGGGCCAGGGCTATAACCGCGTAACTGAATGCGTCGCGGAAGTATTCGCCTATCATTGCATTGCCAAAGAGGTTAACTCCCGCCCGCGGGACAACTATATACATAAGGTGGAGCAGCACAGTGCCAATAAATACATTGGTAATGGTTGCCTTGCTTACAGATGCGCCGCCTACAAGTATTGCCGCAGCGGCAAAAAACCCTGTCTGGCGGTGGGCATTGTATGTCGCTACATTCCCCATATTCTGCAGGAAAATAATCTGCCCTATGCATGCCAGCACTGTCGAGACAACAATGGCGATAATCCTTGTCCTATCCACCGGGATCCCCGCCGCATGGGCAACATGCTGGTCCTGGCCCACTGCCCTCATATCCTGCCCAAGTTTGGTACGCCGGAACCACACGATAAAGAGGCACAAGGCACCTATAACAAGGTAATTGGCAATGGGTATGTTTAAGGTAATCCCGGACGGCAGTTTAAAGCCAAAAGGGATAAGCTTGTCGAGCGATTGCCGCACCGCATCCAGGTTAAGGGTATTGCGGATCCCATAGCCGCGGCTTAGGGTAATGTTCAGGGAATGGACAGGGATAACAAAACCCATAAGGTAAAGAACCACAAACTGGTAGAACCCGTCCATAAAAAACCCGAGTATATACCCGGTAACCATTTCGCGGCCCCGCGCCCGGTTGAGTATCTGCCCGGCCAACGCACCCAGCATCGCAGCGATCGGGATGCCTATAAGGCAGGCGAAAACCAGCCCGGGTACGCCCTGTATATTCCAGTCTACGGTAAAAATCAGCCCTATCTGCCCAGCCATCGCCCCAAGTACCATGCCAAAGTTAATCCCCATACCGGCCATAATTGGAAGCAGAAGGCTAAAAACCAAAAAACAGTTCCTGCCTATCCGGGTTAATATGTCCTGGAGTATGGACGCCATGGACAAACCGGAAAGCGGGATAGCTGCAGCTGTGATAATAACAAAAATAAAAACTACCGCATTGTCTGCCAGAAAGGCAGCCGCATCAAATTTCTTTTTCATTTGGCCGCCTTTGTGCGCCGTGTTAAGGCATAGATAATCATCCCGTTGGAGATGAGGATACGGATTACCTCGGATATGTCGGTTTTAAGAATATTATTGATTACCGATGGCGTCATGGTTAGAATGCTCTGGAACAAAAAAGTGCCCACTATAACATTGAGTATGCTGGCTTTGTTTACCGACGCGCCGCCCAGGAGGATTGCCGCCACAGCCGGGAACGCCATGTAGAGCGGGGCATTGTACAGCTGAACAAAACCAAAACTCTGCTGGTAGACGAGAATGCCTATCGCGCCATAAACAGTAGAAACAACCACGCTGGTCAAACGCATCTTGTTTACCGAGACGCCGCCTGCCCTTGCAAAATCGGGGTTGGACCCCACTGCTGTAAGGGCTGTACCGGTGCGGCTCCGCATAAAGAGCCACATGAGATAAGCCATAAAAACAAAAAACAGGATCGAGCCTGTGGGAAATTCAAAATCCGGGCCTATGCGTACAGCCAGAAAATCATTTAGCACATGGGACCAATAGCCCTGCAGGGTTATTGTCGTACGCAGACCCTGGCCTGTATAACCCCAGACCATGGTGGGGTTCGTAAAAGGAAGTATAAGCCACATGATTGCGGAAAAAGTAACAATGGAAAAACCAACATACATCGCAATGGTCATTTCCTCGCCCTTTACTTTATTCAACAGCACCCCATACAAAAGGCCAAAGGCGACGGCGAAGGGCAGGCAAAACAATATCGCCCCGCAGAAACCGGCAATGCCCGTTAACTGCAGCTGCATGGCAAGGGTCGCCCCCAAGAGCCCCGCAATAATCCCGACAGGCAGGCCAAAGTTTAACCCGGCCCCGGCCTGCATCATCGGCACCATGGCCAGAACCATAACCCCGTTTTGGCCAAAGCGGACAATTACATCCTTGAATGAATTATCAATATGGACCCCGACAAAGGGGGCAACCATAAAAAGAATGACTACAAAGAAAAAGATAATGATGCGGGGCCAGCCGAAATCGGTAATAAAATCCCTTAGTTTGACAGATAGGTTATATGAAGTTTTCTCTTTACCCATTTTTTTCCCCTGCCATTAAAAGGCCAAATTCCGCAGCCGGGGATGAAGGTTTTAAAATACCGGCAATGCGGCCCTCGGCAACAATGGCAATCCTGTCGCACATGGATCGCAGTTCTTCCAGCTCGCTGGAAATCATGACAATGGTGGCGCCTTTTTCGCGGTTGTAGGAAAGCAGGGTATCCAGTACAAGTTTTTTGGCGCCAATATCAATGCCGCGTGTCGGTTCCGACACAAAGAGGAGCCTGGGCTCCAGGGCGAACGCTTTGGAAAGGCAGAGCTTTTGCTGGTTGCCGCCCGAAAGTTCCTTGGCAGCCTGTTTACTTCCTGTACATTTTATTTCCAGTGTTGCGATGTACTTTTCGGCAAGGGCCTTCATGGCTTTTTCGTCGCGGAGTTTTACAATCCCGCCCAGGTAGTGGCGCAGGTAAGCCCCCCTGGTCTGCATGGCGCCAAAGGCAATGTTCCAGTCAAGGCTTTCGTCCAGCAAAAGCCCTACCCCCCTGCGGTCTTCGGAAACAAAAGCCATGTTTGCATCGAGTACGGTTTTTGGGTCGCCCAGCGGTATCTCTTTCCCATCCAGGAAGATTTTCCCCCCTGCAGCATAAAGCCCCATGATCCCGTTGGGAATGCCAAGTTTCCCCTGGCCGGCAAGCCCGCCAATCCCGAAAATTTCACCCTGCCTTACGGTAAAAGAAACGTCACGGACCGTTTCCCCGGGCATATCAACCCAGAGTTTTTCCGCCCTGAACGCTTCGCCGCCAAGCTCACGTTCTTCCCGCGCTGCGGAAACCCCTACTTCCCGGCCAACCATCCACGAAGCCAGATCCATCACAGAGAGGTTTTTATTTTCAACATCCCTGATAATCCTGCCGTCCCTGAGTACAACTACCCTGTCTGCCGCATGGATAATCTCGTGAAGCCTGTGTGAAATAAAAATAATCCCAATCCCTTCTGCGGCAAGTTTTTTAAGTGCGGCAAGGAGTATGTCGGCTTCGCTTTCTGCAAGTACAGCCGTCGGCTCATCCAGTACCAGCACCTTAACATCTTCCCGGTCAATTTCCCGGGCGATCTCGGTAAACTGCTTATGGCCGACAGGCATTTCCTGAATCAGGGTATCTGCTTCGATATTTACGCCCAATGTTGCGATTGCTTTTTTTGCCCTTGCATCCATCTCGCCGCGTTTTAGCGTAGCCATGCGCACGCCGAAAACTTCCACAGCCGCGTTGTTTTTTACCGGCTCCCGGTCTAGAAGAATATTCTCTGCCGCGGTAAAACCGGGGATAAGGGAAAATTCCTGGTGTACCATGCCAAAACCGGCATCGAGGGCATCGAAGGGGTTTTTAAAAGCGGCCTCTGCGCCATCAAGAAAAACCCGGCCCCGGTAACCCCCGGTATCGGAGATCACCGGCATGCCGAAAAGGATGTGCATGAGGGTAGTCTTGCCGGCGCCGTTTTCGCCGACAAGACCCAAAATCTCCCCTTTTTTAAGGGAAAAACTTACATCCTCAAGTACGGGGGTCCCGTAAAAATCCTTGGTTATGTTCTCCAGCCGCAGTAAAGGAACGTCTGACATTCTTGTTCTTTTTACTGTTCCTGGAATTTAATCTGGAAATACTTATCCGGTACCTGCTGGGAAGTGGAAGGCAAATATCTGCCGGGGCTGCCCATAATGTAGGTGTCCATGTAGATAAGCAGATGGTTCTTTGACCGGACCCCGGTATTGTTGTCTACGTAGTACGCCCCGCTCCATTTTGCGCCGGGCGTAAATTCCCCGAATGCCGCGTAAAGGTCCTCCACGCTGTCAACACTGGCCTGGCCTTCCAGGATACGCCTGGCAAATTCGCCAAGGCCTGCCGAAACGGTAAAGCCGTAGGAAAATGCCCATGTGCCGAATTTACCGCCGCCGCCCTGGCTGACCACTGCATCTTCTATCTTCTTGAGGATGGCGGAGAAATCACCGGCTTCGGAGGTAAGATCGACCCCTAAAGCCCCGGGATAACCCATGAGCGGGCTTGGAAGGTCCGCCTCGATAAACAGGCCGCCATACGCAAAGAGCTGTTTTAAAAGCGGCTCTGTATGCGCGTCGTTAGTGCAGAAAAAAGCCGCATTCTGGCCGTACTGCCTTATCCACTGGGGGGTCTGTTCCAGGATGTATTGCTGTGCGCCCGCTACGCCGACATCGCTGGTCGGGTCCGGAGCTGTAACAAACACAAACTTAATGCCCAGGTCTTTACAGGCTTCCTCGAAAATCTGGCGCCGCAGCCCAAGGCTTTCGTAGCTCATGTGCCGCGGGAAACTGATATGGACGAAGGTGTCTGCGCCAAGCTGTTTTGCAGCCCAGGGGATTGTATAGCCGCGGCTGATAAAGTCGCAGTTAATTGCAAGTGTAGCCGCCGCCTGAATTACCAGCGGGTCCTCGTGCGCTTCGCCGGCAAAAAGCAGGATGTCCGGCCTTTTTTCCCGTATCCTTTTAAAGGCCTCCGCAGTGCCGGGGATGGCATTGTTTACTATTACCGCCTTCATTAAAGGGTCGTCGGCCAAAGCGGCAATCTGCGAGATTACAACTTCCTGCTGATCCATAAAAGAGTCCGGGTAGGTGATATGCTGAATCATCCCGCCGTTTGCGACAGAACCATACCGCCTGATAAGCTCTTCTGCGCCGCGGAGGTCGTCTTCTGCCTGGGAGACCGTTTCGGTGGCGATGCCGATGTGGAAGGCAACGCCTTTAACCGCGGTCTTCTCGGCGGATGTCCTGGGGCCGCAGCCTGCTAAAATTAATACACTACAAATTAAAACCAGCGAAGTGAAAAAAAATTTCTTCAAAGTGCCCCTCCGTTATTGTTGCTGAAACTTGATTTGGAAATACTTGTCCGGGACAATTTCTTCTGTAGTCGGCAGGTAATAACCGGGGTTGCTCATTATGTACGTGTCCATGTAAATAAGCAGATGGTTGTTCGCCCTTATACCGGTGCTTCCATCGATATAGGCGCCGCCGTTCCAGTTTGCACCAGGGGTATATTCAGCCAGCGCATCGTAAAGGTCCTGTTCGCTCATAAGCGAAGCTGTCCCCTCAAGAATCCGCTTGGCAAATTCGCCAAGCCCGGCGCTTGCGGTAAAGCCATAGGAGAAAGCCCAGGTGCCAAAACGCCCTGCCCCGCCGCCGGCAACCACCGCATCTTCGACTTTTTTAAGGATCGCCGGGAAGTTCCCCGCTTCTGCCGCCAGGTCTATGCCCAGGGCGCCGGGGTAACCCATTAATGGCGAGGGAAGGTCTGCTTCTATAAACATGCCGCCATAAGCCAAAAGCTGCTTAAGGAGCGGCTCTGTATGTGCGTCATTGGTGCAGAAAAACGCAGCTTTCTGCCCGTACTGCCTAATCCACTGCGGGGCCTGTTCAAGGATGTACTGCTGTGCGCCGGCAATGCCAATGTCGCTTGTCGGGTCCGGGGCGGTAACAAACACAAACTTAAGGCCAAGGTCTTTGCAGGCCTCTTCGAATATCTGGCGGCGCAGGCCAAGCAGTTCATAGCTCATGTGCCGCGGGAAGGAAATGTGTACAAAAGTGTCGGCGCCAAGCTGTTTGGCGGCCCAGATTATCGTATAACCACGGGAAATATTGTCGGCATTAATGGTAAGGTCTGCCGCACCCTGGATTACCAGGGGGTCCTCGTGTGCTTCGCCTGCCAGAAGGATGATTTCCGGCCGCCTCTCGCTAACCCTGCGGAAAGCTTCGGCAGTGCCGGGGATTGCCTGGTTTACAATGATCGCCATCATCTTGGGATCGTCTGCAAGGGCAACAATCTGCGATATTACTACTTCCTGCTGATCCATAAAGTTATCCGGGTACGTGATATGCTGAATCATGCCGCCGTCGGCAACCCGCCCATAGCGCCGGATAAGCTCCTCTGCCCCGCGAAGGTCGTCTTCGGACTGTGAAACCGTACCGGTGCATATCCCGATATGGTACTGGGCGCCGGAATCCGCAGCCTGGGAACCGCCGCTTCCGCTTCCGCCGCAGGAAACCAGAATCATTGCGGCAAGAACCGCAGCAATAAACATTGCTTTCTTCATATTCTCCTCTCCTTGAAAAAAAAATTGACAGTATATTATCACATTTTTATCTTGTGAGTGTCAATTTGCTGTCAATCAATCAATTATTTTCAATCAATGCCCGCAGCAATACGGAAGCGCTTTACGGTTGCAGCTGCGATGGGGCGGGCTTTTTCCGCACCCCTGGCAAGTATGCCATCCAGGCCGTCCCTGTCGGCGATTATTGCGTTATACCGTTCGCGCAAAGGGGAGAGTTCCCTGTTTATGACACGGAAAAGCTCTTCCTTGGCTTCCCCCCATCCCATCCCGCCTGCCCTGTAGCGCCCTGCCAAAGTGGCTTGCTCGTCTTGCGAAGCAAAAAGTTTATAGAACATAAAAATCTGGGACGTTTCCGGGTCCTTGGGTTCATCGACGCCCTGGGAATTGGTAACAATACGCATAATAATTTTACGCAGCTCCTTTTCGGGCGCAAACAGCGGTATGGTGTTATTGTAGCTCTTGCTCATCTTGCGGCCGTCAAGGCCCGGCACTACTGCCACTGTCTCCTGTATTACAGCCTGCGGCACCTTGAGTACCTGCTGCCCGTAATTGGCATTTACCGCCTGGGCAATGTCCTGGGCCATCTCGATATGCTGGACCTGATCCTTCCCTACAGGGACAACATCGGAATCAAAAAGTATAATGTCCGCCGCCATGAGTACCGGGTAGGTAAAAAGACCCATGTTAATGCCGGCGTCGCTCTCTTCGCCCCGCTCCCCATTCAATTGTACCGCCGCCTTGTACGCATGGGCGCGGTTCATAAGGCCCTTGCTGGTAAAAGCCATAATCATCGTTGTAAGCTCGAAAACTTCCGGGATTGAACTTTGCCGGTAAAAGATAACCCTTTCCGGGTCAAGCCCGGAGGCAAGCCAGCCGGCGGCAACCTGCCTGATATTCGCGTTTAATTCCTTTGGGTCTTTTACGGAATTGAGTGAATGGTAGTCGGCAATAAAATAACGCGCGTCATATTCATTGGCCAGTTCCAGCGCCGGCCTTATGGCACCGAAGTAGTTACCGATATGCAGTTCGCCCGTTGCCTGGATCCCGGTAAGCGAGACTTTCTTCATAGTATGATTGCTCCCTTTAAAAAATTACAAAAATTAAAACCGCCAGCCCGCCCCTATATACGGGCGGACAATGCCCTGGGGCCCGCCAAAAAAAATAAGCAAATAATCGGCGCCCGCTTCCGCATAAAATATATCGTTAATGTTCCTTCTGTACGAGACGCCCAAAGCCACCAGCGGCACTAATGCATTATGCTTGTCCGGCGAGTTTAAATAATCAAAGGTAAAGCCTAAAATCGATTCCATGCCGCCTCCCGCGCTGAATGTTACCGCAGATTTCTGGCCAATAGCCAGCCGGTACACAATATTAAACCGCAGTTCCACAAAATTGGCAGAATCGACAGCCGGGGGTGGATGATCGGTTATATTTTCTGATTTTATAAAGTTCCAGGCCAGTAAAGCTTCTGCGCCCAGGTTCCCCGAGGAAGTTTCCAAAAAGTAATAACCCAGTTTAAGTTCAGCGCCAGCAGGATAGAAAAATTTCTGTAAAGATTTATTAAAAATACCATGGGCAAGGAATATAGGCGCATAATCCGCCGTTAGCTCGAATTTACGCTCTGCCGCGCTGAACGGCCCAAGCGAATCATTAAGGCCGTCCGGGTTGGTAACATAAATGGTATACGAATTGGCGGGCAGATCCTGCATGTCAAAAACAGCGTGCGCCCGCTTCCCAGAGCTTTCCACGGTAAAGGAAAGCGGGGTATACGAAACCCCGTTCCTGGAAACAAGGGCCAGTTTTGTGTCGGGAAGGTAGTTCTTTCCGGTTATAATCAGATCAAACTGCCTTTCCCTAATCCTGATGCCCCGCGGGTAGAAAGAATAAATCCGCGGCCTTGCCGTCGCCGGGAAACTGCTCCACGGCATTGCCGTCTCCGAACCGGGGTGATAGGCAGTAACCCTTATCCGGTAAACCCCGATTTCCAGGGTTAGTTCCACCTGCGGGTTTACGGTAATAACCTCTACCTGGTCCCCGCCCTCTTTCTGCAGAACCATAACATACCTTGTTACATTCTGGAGCGCCCGCCAGGATATTTGATAAAGCCCCTCGTTATTTTTTTGCTCTACCGTATACTGCGAAAAAAGCAGTACAGGGAGGAGCAGCAATACAATTACAAAAACCGTTTTTAATTTCTTCATAGTTTTCCTCTCAGGCCCCTAGGCCGGGTTTATCAGAGAAAGGTACTTCCTCCGGGAAGCCACAAGGGATTCCAGTTCGCGGAACATATTTTTATCAACTTCATCCGCGATGGGGTAAATATATTTTACCGTTTCATCGGTATAACGGGAAATAAATTCCTGATTAACGACAAAGCCCAGGGCGATCATGTTGGAGATACGGTCGGCGCATTTTAGTATTTTTGCGTTTTTGGAACCGGACTCCTTAACCCTTGTAAGGAAATCTGCCTTGGTCTCCCCCGGGTTGCGCGTTACCTGCAGAACAAGATCGTACACGGCGGGGCTTTCAAAATCGATCGATAAAAGGAGGTTATGGTTAAAATCGGGAATATCTTCGATAACATCATGAACCAAAGACGCCTTTAACAGCACCGATTCTATATAGCTGTAATCTACAAGTGTTGCCATTGTGTCAATTTGATGGCGGAACATATTCCCCCCGCCTTCCCTTGTTTTCCCTATAAGCAGCGTCGCCAGCTGCATATAGGGGGCAAGGTAAGTCCCCTTAAGGAGCAGCATTTCGTTGGAAGTCATCTAACAGCCCCGCAGCAGCCCATTGCAATCTCCGTTTATTTAAAACCCCGCCATTCTAAAGCCCGGAGAGGTATGATTCTATTTTGCCGGTCCTTTCCCTGGCCTCGGCGCATTTTTGCCTTTCCGCTTCCACCAGTTCCGGCGGGGCGTTATTAATAAAATCAGGGGCGGCAATTTTTGCTTCCAGCGATGCTATATATTTTTTATCGCGCTCCAGGTTTTTTACAAACTTTGCCTTGAGTGCTTTAATATCCACCGCCCCGCCCAGGAAGAGCAGCGCTTCCCAGTCTGTCCCTGCAAAACCAACCGCGCCTTCCCCCCGCAGCGCCTTTCCGTCCTGGCTTTCCGCGTCAATTCCTGCAATTTGCAGCTCGCCCAGCGAAGCAAGGAGCTTAACCAATTCGGCGTTTTCCCCTATGCAGCCGGAAAGCGCCGCACTGGTTTTTACCGTCGCCCTGAGTTTCTTATCCGGCGATACGGCGCATTCGCTGCGGCAGGCTCTTATGCTCCGGACCAAATCCCGGATAAAGGCAAAGTCCCGTTCGCTTTCGGGATCGTTTTTCCCTTCCTGGTATTCAGGGTACCGTGCATTAATCAAGAGCCCCCCCTGTTTTGATTCTGCGGGGATTTTGCCGTAAATTTCTTCGGTAACAAAGGGGATAAGGGGGTGGAGGAGCTTGAGGGACTCCGCAAGGACATCCAGCAGCACGGTTACCGCCCGGTCCTTTTCCGCATCGTCTGTCCCGCCCCGGATGGAAAGTTTTGTTGCTTCCACATACCAGTCGCAGAAATCATTCCAGAAAAACTCATACGCGGCTATGCCGGCATCGTTAAAACGGTACGAACAAAACGCCGTCCCCATTTCCCTTGCCGCGTTATTAAGCCGGGAATAGATCCATTTGTCTACAGGAAGGAGCCGGGGGTTTTTTACAATGTTCCGGCCTTCGAGGTTCATTAAAATATAGCGGCTGGCATTCCAGACCTTGTTTGCGAACTTCGACCCCAGTTTAAACGATTCCTTGTCTATTAAAAGATCCTGCCCCTGGGCACACATGAACGCAAGGGTAAACTTAAGCGCGTCGGCGCCGAACTCGTCAACAAGTTCCAGCGGGTCAAGCCCGTTGCCCAGGCTCTTGCTCATCTTGCGGCCTTTTTTGTCGCGGATAAGCCCGTGTATGTAAATATCGCGGAACGGCGCCTTGCCGGTAAACTCAAGTCCCGCCATAATCATCCTGGCAACCCAGAAAAAGATTATGTCGTAGGCGGTAACCAGGGCAGAAGTCGGGTAGAAGGTATTGTAGTCGGCGGTATTGCACTTGTCGTTTTCCCACCCCAGTGTAGAAAACGGCCATAGCCAGCTGGAGAACCAGGTGTCTACCACATCCGGGTCCTGTTCGACCCTGGCCGAACCGCATTTGGGGCAGATGCTAATGTCTGTCCTCGAAACGGTAAGCTCGCCACAGTCCGCGCAGGTCCATGCCGGTATGCGGTGCCCCCACCAAAGCTGGCGGCTTATACACCAGTCCCGTATATTTTCCATCCAGTGCTGATAGGTGTTTTCCCACCTTTTTGGGTAGAAAATCAGTTCGCCCCGCCGCCAGGACGCAAGGCCCTTTTCCGCCATCGGCTTCATACGGACAAACCACTGTTCGGAAAGGAAAGGCTCTATTACCGTATTGCAGCGATAACAGTGCCCCAGGGCATGGGTTATTTCCTCTTCACGGATAAAAAACCCGCCTTCCCTTAAATCGGCAAGCACCTGCCCCCGCCCCTCGTGCACGGAAAGGCCGCGGTACTTTTCGGGGACTTCCCCGTTCAGTTTGCCCTGCGGGGTAAGTATATTAAGCACCTGGAGCTTATGCCGCTTGGCCATTTCCCAGTCGTTGGGGTCATGCGCCGGGGTTATCTTTACCGCCCCGGTACCAAACCCCATATCCACATAGGGGTCGGCAATTACGGGGATTTTCCTGCCGGCAAGCGGGAGCAGCACTGTTTTGCCTACAAGGTTTTTATAGCGATCGTCATCCGGGTGGACGGCGACGGCAGTATCGCCCAGCATTGTTTCCGGCCGGGTGGTGGCAACTTCGATAAAACCGCCGCTTTCGCCTGTCATTGGGTAACGGATATGGTACATTTTCCCCGGCGTGTCCTCGTGATCGACTTCGTCATCGGAAAGGGCCGTCCCGCAGGTGCAGCACCAGTTAACCAGGTAGTTCCCCTTATAAAGAAGGTCCCTCTCGTACAGTGTAACAAATACTTCGCGGACAGCGCGGGAAAGCCCTTCGTCCAGGGTAAAGCGTTCCCGGTCCCAATCCACCGATGCGCCGATTTTGGCAAGCTGCCGGTCAATAATCGCAAGGTGCTCTTTAGCAACTTTCCAGGTCTCTTCTACAAATTTTTCCCGCCCAAGCTCATGGCGGCTCTTGCCTTTTTCCCTAAGCTGCTTTTCCACCACATGCTGGGTAGCGATCCCCGCATGGTCTGTGCCAGGCACCCAGAGGGTTTTTTCCCCCCGCATACGGCGGAAGCGGATAATAATATCCTGGATGGAGTTATTTAACCCATGCCCAAGGTGGAGTACGCCGGTAACATTGGGCGGGGGGATAACAATGGTAAATGGGTGCCCCCCCTCCCCGGATGGCTGCTCTGCCGGCTTGAATGCCCCGCTGTCTTTCCAAAGCGCATAGATCCTGTCTTCAAAAGAAGCGGGGGCGTATGCTTTTTCCATTTCTATAGCTTTCATATATTTCCTGAATTTATAATAACAAGGCTTGCTCTATTTCATCAATTACACTGTCCGGGGTCGAAGCCCCTGCGCTAATCCCAATTTTTTTTTCTGCCAGTTCCTCTTTTGTCAAGTTAAGCAATTCCGGGGGCAGGTCTGCCGCAGTCTCTGCCAGCCATGCTTCTTTGCCGCAGCCCAGGGCTATGGAAAGCAGGCGCTTTGTATTGGCCGACTCTTTCCCCCCGGCAATTATTATTGCATCTGCCGCGGAACAAAGTTCCTTAAGCGCGTTTTGCCTGTCGCGGGTCGCATCGCAGATGGTGTTTTTTACTTCCAGGCCGGGGAAATGCTTTTTTATCGCGCCCGCTATGGAACTATACTCTTCTTCGGAGATAGTCGTCTGGCCGATTAATGCTGTCTTTGCCGGAATATTCCCCAATCGCCCGGCCAGTTCAGCTGCGATATGCCCCGCTTCGCAAGGATTCCCAACAATAACACAATTCGCATTCCCTGCAAGGCAAAACCCGTGAATCCCCTTAATCTCCGCATGATCCTTTTCCCCTGCCAGAAAGATGGTGTACCCTTCCCGTGCCAGGTTAAAAACAATATTCTGGCTTGTTTTTACCCGCGGGCATGTTGCGTCAATAACCATTGCCCCCTTATCGCGGAGTCCCTGCTCCACAGCGGGGCTAACGCCGTGGGCGCGGATAATTACCGTATCGCCGGGCGCAAAGCTGCCGCCGGGCACATAACTGCCGGTTGCTGGGCTGCCGGTTGCTGGGCTGCCGGGGAGATCCAAAATTTTTACCCCCCTTTGCGAGAAGGAAAAAAGAACCTGCGGGTTGTGAATTAATGGCCCAAGCGTGTATATTGGCGATGCGCCGCCGGCGACAGCCGCGTCGGCCATTTCGACCGCGCGGCGTACACCCATGCAGAAACCCAGTACCCTGGCTCTAATAAGCATGTATTATTGCTCAGGCTTGTACCGCAGTATCTTCCGCAGCTTTTCGTTTAAATTTCTTTTCCCACAAGAGTACAATGGCACTGGCAATGAAGATGGTTGAATATACCCCGGAAACCAGGCCAACCATTAGGGCAAGGGCAAAATCTTTCATTGAGCCTGTAGTAAAAATATAGAGGGAAACAACAGCAAGCAAGGTAGTTATAGTGGTAATAAAAGTACGGCTTAAGGTTTCCGATGTCGCCCTGTTCAGGACTTTCTCATAATCCTCATCCGGGTATATCCTTATGTTTTCCCGGATTCTGTCAAATACAACGACGGTATCGTTAATCGAATACCCCAGGATGGTCAGGATCGCCGCTATGGTGGTTGTGTTAAATTCCATCCGTGTCCAGACTATAAAAGCCGCCATTATTAAGGCATCGTGAATTATTGCCAGCACAGCGCCAACGGCAAACTGAAATTTGAAACGGATTGCCGCATAAAGAAGGATTAAGAGCAGCGTTGCACCCAAAAGCCATACCGCCTGATCGGCGAGGTTTTTGGAAAAACGCGATCCCACATAATTGGAACTGGATACAGCGACTTCCCCTGCCCCAAAATAATTTTCCAGGGCTGTGCTTATGTCGGCAGCGTTAAAACTGCCGCCAAGGTCACTGTCCTGCATCCGGATTAAAAAGTGCCTGTCTTCCGTATCCCCTATCACCTGAACAGCCGGGTTCCCGAAAGAAGCCAGGGCTTTGCGCATATCATCCAGAGGTACTTCCTGGGCATTTAAGGGAAGGTAGTGGATCCAAAAAACGCCCGCATCTGCTTCGGGCAGTATAGGGGTTTCCTGGGTGTCCAGTATCAATGTCCTAAAACCTGTCGAGCCGGGCACGTCAGCATTGGCAGATATACCTTCCATATGATCCACGGCCAGAGCAAAAGCTCCCACCGTGTTATAATCGGCAAGGAGGTACTGCGCACTGTAACCCTGAACCCCCACACCGGAAACGGTAATGGTAAGAGCAGTATTGTTAAGAGACACTGTTGCATTGCCCGGCCCGTCATAACTCAGGCTGAATGCACGTGGTACCAACTGAACTTCCTGAATCAGACCAGCCCGGAAATCGATCCCCATGTTAAAGCCGTCTTTAATCCTATAGCCTGCAACACCGGAAATGATCAAAGCCAGTGAAAGAATGAAGGCGGGAATAAATAAACGGGAAAAATGTACAACTCTTTTCATCACGCCCTCCCCGTCTGGAGGCTGTCTGTTGCATCAATATTCTGCTTAACAAACCAGCTGACACGAAGTTTTTTTGTTCCCAAGACATCGGTACTGAAATCAAATATAAGGCGGGAAACAAAGAGCGCTGTAAAGACCGAAGAAAAAATGCCGATCGAAAGGCTAATCGCAAAGCCTTTGATGGGGCCTGAACCGAGTTGCGAAAGGAACAAAGCGGCAATAAAGGTGGTTATGTTGGCGTCCATAATGGACCAAAAAGCTTTATCAAAACCGGCATCTACAACAGCTTTGCGGCTCTTGCCCAGGCGTTGTTCTTCCTTCATCCGTTCAAAAATAATAACACTGGCATCTACTGCCATACCTATAGTAAGGATAAACCCTGCAATACTGGGGAGGGTCAGCGTAAAGTTAAATGCAGAAAGTATACTGAACATCAGATACATATTCAGTACCTGGGCAACAACTGCATTAATCCCTGCAGTCCGGTAATACAAAAGCATAAAGACCAACACCGCAATCAAACCGCCAAGCAGGGCATAGAGGCCTTGCCTGATCGTATCAGCCCCTAAAGACGGGCCGATAGACTGTTGGTTTACCACATCAAGTTTAACCGGCAATGCTGCGCTTCTTAAAACGGTGGCCAGGTTATTGGCCTCTTCAGCGGTAAACCTGCCGCTTATTCTTACCGAATCACGAATGGCAGTGCTTATATTGGCAATGGTTTTAATCCGGTTATCCATGATCATAGCCAGGGGCGCGCCTGTATTGGCAGAGGTAAATTCATAAAAAATGTCCCCACCTGCCGAATCAAGATTAAACGTTACACCAAGTTCACCGGTCCGGTTATCACGTTCAACAGAAACATACTGAACATGGCTTCCGTCAAGGCCTACTTCTTTTTTAACCGCCGCATACTGGGTAAATTCATCCAGGCCAAAACGATCTTTTACATAGACCCCAAAAATCAATACATCGTCCGGGATTACATCATCAACAGGAAGTGTACCGTCATTATTGGGAATAACACTGGGGTGCTGACGGCGGTAATTTTCAAAAGCCGCTGTTGCTTCAGGATCATGCAGGCGGAAGGTAAGGCCTCCCGATTCCATGATGATTGCCTTGATCCGTTCCGGATCCTGAACGCCGGGAATTTCTATATAAATTTGATCTGCTCCCTGCCGCCTGATTACAGGCTCGGTAAGGCCGAACTGGTCCACTCTTCCATTAAGGACGTCAAGTGTCTGTTCAAACAATATTTCCCGTTCCTGGTCACTTGGCGTTCTTTCATACCGGTCCCGGAAGGTTGCGTTTAACGCTTCCATATCACCCTGGAGAACAATTGAAAGCCCCCCGGAAAGATCCAGTCCCAGCTGAACGGCATTTTGCTGAAGACTCTTTAATTTAAGGATTCTGTCCCCGTAATGAGTTTCTATTAAATTCTGAACATCGGTCCGGGGAAAGGTCTGCAAGACCGTAACCGCATTCCAGGTTTCAGGGAGTGTTCTGCCCTTGTAAATTCGCTTTGCCGCATCGACAAGGTACTCCATGCCGGGGGGAAGTGCCTCTCCATTCCGGGCAGCTTCGGCCAATAATTCCAAATCCTGTGTAGCGGTCCGCCGGGCATAATCACGGATTTGCTCCCGCGAGCCCATTGCCAATGCCTGTTCATCTCTGGGAACAAAAAAGTACCATCTGATTGTCGGGTAGAGGAATAGAAAACAAACCCCAAAAACCAGGAGACAAATAAAAAACCGGTAACGCTTCCTCATTATTAGTCAGCGCTCTCCCCGCCTGAGCTGTCCCCTTTTTCTTTCATCGAAGCAATGGCGCTGCGGGAAAATTCAATCTTGCAGTTTTCATCAACTTTGAGTATTACGGCATTTTCCCTGACACTCTGGACAACCCCATGGACTCCGCCAATGGTCACAACCTTGTCGCCCTTTTTTAAGTCCGCCAGCATGCGCTGGGTTTCCTTGCGTTGCTTATTCTGCGGTCTTATCATAAAAAACCAAAAAACGACAAAAATCAAAAGTATGGGCAAAAGACTAAGCATGCTCTGGGCGCTGCTTGCCTGACCACCGCCACCGGGGGCTCCCATGAGTAGAAAATTAACAAACTGATTCATAAACCGTCCTTAAAATGTGAGTAAAATCAGACTAGCAGGAAAAAGAGGGAAGGTCAATGAGTTAAAAATCCCAATTTACCGTAATCATGCAATATGTATCCCACGCGCTGCCCACAGCCCGCTGCCCGGAAGCACATTGAAGTAGCAAAAACCCCGAATGAGCCTGCCTGCCAGCCTCCCAGCACCTGTTTGTTTAAAGTTATATGTTGAAATTTCTATTGCAATCACAAACCAGGAGCTGGGCTTTTTTTGTCACTTTGGCGTTGCTTTTTTGGCTGGTCTGGCAGGCAGTGAACTTCGGGAATTGTTTTTGTACTCCCCTGCGATCCCGGGCAACGGACTGCGGACAGCGCCTTTACTACCTATCAAATGCTTCCAACAAATTGGTTTTTTTTAGATAGATGAAATAGAGACCCCCAAACCGTGATTGACAACATTCATACCGAAATGTGATACTGAAAGGATCAGCCACCTCCATGGGCTTATGGAAGGTGCAACTGCCCGGACGGGCGGTTACAAGTATGTTAAGGAGAAGAGCATGGCGAGTATTGTTAAAAAGGTAACTGACTACGCTAAGGAAATACCCGGCGCTACCAAGGAACTTGCTAAGGAAGCAGGTCAGGTAGTTGGCAAGGCAGGTCAGGCAGTTGGCAATGCAGTAAAAGCAGGCATAGAGAAGAATATAGCAGTAAATCAAGCTATAAAAGAAGATATTAAATGTCCTCAATGCAATGGAACAGGGAAGGATAGCGATAAAAAACCCTGTAAGCCTTGTAAAGGAACCGGGTGGAAGAATGGGAGCCCATTTTAAAAAAACCTGTTAACGCAAGTGTGGCACCATGTGC
>Ga0082212_10000334_pt1 | contig 68384 bp, 66 predicted proteins | sample TergutNt197P3_FD_71548 | JGI IMG/M metagenome (GOLD analysis project Ga0082212, IMG submission 71548) | Neocapritermes taracua P3 segment gut microbial communities from Petit-Saut dam, French Guiana - Nt197 P3 | ecosystem: Host-associated > Arthropoda: Insects > Digestive system > Gut ... | reverse complement strand
AAAAACAATACAATTACAAAGGCGAAGAGGAAACAGTCGTTATTTCTGCGGAAGAATTAGCCGATAACAATTGGAAGAAATATCCCGAAACAACCGAATACGGAATCGGCTGGCTACCGTTGGGCGGTTACGTGAAAATAGCCGGAATGATTGACGAATCAATGGACACGGAACAAATGAAAAAACCTGCACAGCCGTGGGAATTCCGCTCGAAAAAAAGTTGGCAGCGGCTTGTTGTTATGGTGGCAGGTGTAACCGTCAATTTCATTTTGGCTTTTCTTATTTACAGCGCCGTTTTATTCACTTGGGGCGAAACATACGTTGACATAAAAGATACGCCGATGATGTTTTCCGAGGCGGCGATTAATGCAGGTTTTCAAGATGGCGACCGTATTATCGAAGCAGACGGCGTGGAATTAGACCGCCTTTCGGATGGAACACTGCTTGCTATCCTCGAAGCCAAAGAAGTAACCGTGATAAGAGGCGGCAACAAAGTAACGTTGCAAATGCCCGAAAAAGGATTGATTCGCGACATATTAAAAGATGAAAACGGATTTTTGGCACCTTACCTGCCTGCTGTGGTGGATAGCGTGATGCCTGGAAATCCTGCTGCGTATTTTTTGCAACGAAACGACCAATTTGTTGCCATTAACGATACAGTCAACATACGCAGTTTTTTCGACCTTACCGCATTTTTACAAACAAACGAAGAAAAAACATTGCAAGTAACGCTTCTTAGAAACGGCGATACCATTACGCAAGATATTCCGTTGAATGAAGAAGGAAAATTTGGTTTTAGTCTCAAACAAATTGTTCGCGTTCAAGAGTATTCGTTTTGGCAGTCAATTCCTGCCGGATTTAGCTATGGCGTCAACAAACTGACTTCTTATGTTCGTCAAATGAAGTTTTTGTTTACGCCCGAAGGCATGTCAAACCTTAGTGGTATCGGTGGCATCGGAAGCATGTTCCCGGCTGCGTGGGACTGGCATCGTTTTTGGGAAAATACAGCATTTATTTCCATCGTATTAGCATTTTTAAACATACTTCCCATTCCTGCGCTCGACGGCGGACACGTAGTGTTTCTTCTGTATGAAATGATTACTCGCCGCAAACCAAGTGTTAAATTTATGACGTATGCCCAAATGATTGGAATGTTGATATTATTCTCCCTGTTTTTCTGGGCAAACGGAATGGATGTTTTTAGGTTTTTTTCAAAATAGGTTAGTACGCAGATGACACGGATTTACTCAGATGGGAAAATATAAACACATCCTTCTTTTCCTACTTTTTTTATTACCGGTTTCTCTTTTTTCAGAAGAAACAAGAGATTCCGTTTCTGTTTTGAAAAAACAAAGAAAATCAACCTTTCTATCTATAAAAGGCGAAAGAGGATTTGTATTTCCAACAAACGAACTTGTGCGAGAAGAAAACATTACGAATTATTCTTCGCTTGCGCTGAAATACGGCATAATGTCGCGAGGCGACCGTTGGCAAGATATTGCTTATGGAATGCCTTATTTTGGAATAGGATTATACACAACTACATTCCACAGAGAAGAACTTGGAAATCCAATTTCGTTGTATCTTATTCAAGGTGCTCGAATTGCTGCATTAACAAAAAAAATAACATTTCATTACGAGTTTAACTTGGGTTATTCTACCAACTGGAATACATACGACCCGCTTGATAATCCAAATAACGTTGCCATTGGTTCAGAAAACAATGTACATGTAGGCGCCAATTTGTATTTCAAATTTTTATTAAACAATAGGTTGGATATAAACGTAGGCGGTTCGCTTACGCACTTTTCAAACGGTGCAACAAGAATGCCCAACAGAGGAATGAACTTAGGTTCGCCATACATCGAAATTGCCTATAAGTTTAATGAACCGAAAGAAAAAATCATCAGCGATGACCTAACGCCACCCGAAGTCAACAAACGATTAGACCACGATTTTTTGTTGACATTCTCTTCGCGTCAAATCGAAAACAACCTATATGAACCATTGGCGCCAAAATATATTGATAATAATTTCAGAATATTGGGATTTTGCTATGCGCCGATGATTGTGAGTAATTATTTGTTTAGATGGGGCGCGGGCGTAGATGTTGTGTACGATGAAAGTCGCGGCGCCACTTCCATATTGACACTAAATCCTGCCGACAACCGATATTACGAGCGCGTAACGCTTGGCGAACCAAAAGAACGTTTCAGCGTAGGTTTTTCGGGAAAAGGCGAAATCGTGATGCCGCATTTTTCGTTTATCGGCGGTTTAGGTTACAATGTGCTGCAAGGAATTGAAAAAGACAAGCGTTTTTATCAAATATTGGGTATGAAAATTCATTTCTATGAAAATATTTTCGGGACATTCGGCATACGCTCCACTCATTTTTCCAAAGCTCAATTTTTTTATTGGAACGTAGGATACACCATAAAAGGGAGAAATTTGGAGAAAAAATAACTGAAAAACAACCTTTTTTGCACATTTTCGTTAAGCAGACGAACAGTAGAAACAACTACACAATTCCGCCGTTTCCTGCCGTTTTAGCAGCTTCTGTCAGCAATTCAACGAGAAGTTCTTCCACTAAATCCCTTGTTATTAAAGCAGCCGGTATATTGCCTGTGATATTTCTCACAAAGTGTACGGGAGTATCAATTTTAATTTTTGGAATTATTGCCTTATCTTCTTCTTTGTTAAAAAAATTGAGTAAAGATTCCGGAGGTTTGGACCGGAAAGGATTTTCCATTGAAGAGATATATTGTTGTCTGTTTTTTTCATCCATTATTTTTTGTACTTCTCTCCAATGTTTATTATCAGTAGAAATGGCAGGTCTAACCAAATTCAGCATCTCTTCCATTTCTGATTTATTCATGAAAACAGGAGCATTTTGTGAGTCTTCCAGCCAATCATAATCTTTTCTTTTATTTGCCATAGCATTTTTCAGAGCATCTTCATAATTCCAATTCGAAATTTCTTGCATTTTTTTACAAGTTTTGATGTCGTTCATTACGGCGGTACTGTATGCTTTTTGAAGCCTTTCGACCTCTTTCTTTGCTTTCTCTTCCTCTTCCTTATTTCCGCCACGACCCTGTATTTCTGTTAAAGCAGTTTTTGCAGCAGTAAGGGCAACTTTAAGTTCCGGTACCTTTTCAGAGTATTCGGTTAAGTGTATACATTGTCTACCCTCAGCATCATTTGTTTCATTCTTCCAATCTCGTCTTTCTCGTCCTTCTCGCCTGCGGACAATAGCCTCGTATTTGATAGCCTCCACGTCTTTATGACCCGGCACTTGAAAATTATATCCTACTCCGTGTCCTAAAATTTCGTGAGCCGATAACTCATTCAGACTGAGATTGTTGTCTGCCGACATTGGATTTCCATTCTCATCGTATTTTATGTCAATAGAAACCTTACCTCCGACAGATTTATCATATTTACCTTCCTCGTTAGGCGTAAAGTCGTTTGTTCCACTTTCTTTATACTCAACTATAATGGCTTTTTTAGAAACAATGGCGGCTGTGTATCCTCTCAGTAAGTCGATAAAATCATTTGCTTTTTGTATATGTAAACGACCTTGGCTTACCAACGAATTTATTTCTTTTTCAATAGAAGGGAGCAGATCATGTTTAGCCGTAAGTTTTTGTGGATTTTGAGAGTCTATACCGAAATAATTTTCGAGCAGACTACTATCAGCATGGGCATAATACTCGGGAAAATAATTCCGGGAAAAGGTATCATTAATTATTTTTAATTGTTTTTCGGCGCACTCCTTTGTTGCTCCTATCAATCCTCCTCCTGCGTATTGAGCATACTCGGTGGTTTTTGATGTATTATCGCCTAAAGTTTCGTTTTCTGCCATATTGTGCGTTATTTGGTTAAAGATTTATAATTTGCAAATAACACATGTTTACTTGTCTCAACCAAAAACCATTGTCATTATGGCGTAAATTTTTTACTCCGCTACACAGCGGATACAATAACCCATTGGATGCTTATCTATTCCGCTAAAAGATAATATTCCGGTATTACCAAAGATCAAGGCATACGAATAGTAAAAGAACAAAGCATACGAATGGTTATCAAATTCAATGTTAGGCGTTCTACTCCAATAACGACCTTTTCTTAGGAGTGCGCCATCTTTCTCTGGCAGGCTACTGTCGGAATACCAGCGGCCGCCTGCTGCAGGAAGAAAAATCGTATTGTCTCCACTACCGAATAAGCGTCCGTTTACGCCGTTTAGTGTTGTCCAAACACTGCTGGCAGCAACAAGTTTTTCCAATTCTTGTTTGCTTGGTATGCGCCAGCCGGTAGGGCATATATTGTTTGTTGTATGCCATCGTTGTGATTTGTTGATGCTTCCGTCCGGATTCCGTTTGTTCCAATCAGGATTCCACGTACTAACGCCGTCTGAAGGAGTGAGCGGGTTGGTAGCGCTCCAGCCTATGTTGCTGTTCCATTGGTAAAACATGCCGAAATCTTCGGGATTGGCGGTAAATGTACCGGGAGCATCTACGTTGCGCGTTGCCCACTTAATGCCGTTAATTACTACACTTTCGTCGGATGTGAGCGTGTTTTGGGCGGTGATAGTTGCCGATGCAAACAGCATGGCTGTAATGGTGGTAATTAAGATGGAGACTTTTGTGTTCATTGCGTGGTAATAATTATAAATTATGAACCAAAAGTAACAAAAAAAAATAACTTTTTATGTGTATGGTTTTTATTTTTATCCGTAGTACCGAATTTGTAATTCGGAAGTTTTATCGCCTGATATTTCGTTTCCGATAGTTGTGTTTTCTGCCATATTGTGAAATTATTTGGTTAAAGATTTATAATCTGCAAATAACACTTGTTTACTTGTTTCAACCAAAAAACATTGTCATTATGGCGTAAATTTTTTATTCTGCCACGCAGCGAATGCTGTAACCCAATGAATGCTCATCAACTCCGATAAAAGACAATACTCCGGTATTGTCAAAGTTTAAGGCATACGAATAGTAAAAGAACAAATCATACGAATAGTTATCAAATTCAATGTTAGGTGTTCTGCTCCAATAACGACCCTTTCTTGGGAGCGCACCATCCTTTATATACATTGGTCGGCCACCGTCGGAGGGCATGCGACAATCTGCCGCAGGAAAAAAAATCGTATTATCTCCACTTCCGAATAAGCGTCCGTTTACACCGTTTACTGTTGTCCAAACGCTGTCGGCGGCAACAAGTTTTTCCAATTCTTGTTTGCTTGGTATGCGCCAGCCGGTAGGACAGACATTGTTTGTTGTATGCCATTGTTGTGATTTGTTGATGCTTCCGTCCGGATTCCGTTTGTTCCACTCGGGATTCCATGTACTAACGCCGTCTGAAGGAGTGAGCGGGTCGGTAGCGCTCCAGCCTACATTGCTGTTCCATTGGTAAAACATACCGAAATCTTCGGGATTGGCGGTAAAGGTACCGGGAGCATCTACGTTGCGTGTTGCCCACTTAATGCCGTTGATTACTACGCCTTCGTCGGAGGTAAGCGTGTTTTGGGCAGTGATTTCTGCCGATGCAAACAGCATGGCTGTTATGGTGATAATGAATATGGAGGCTTTTGTGTTCATTATGCGGTAATATCTAAAATGTGATAAAACAAAAGTAATAAAAAAATCAATATTTTCGATAAGCAATGAGCAGAAATAACATTTATTATGATTATGCCATTCTTGGCAGAGCCAAGCGGCGAGAATTGAAAATCAGCGTTAGCTAAAACGACTAAATTTATTCAATGATTTTTTTCTCATTTTTTTGTAAATACACAATTTATTCATATATTTGCACCGAATTTAACAATCGGAGGGTGGGGGACAGCAGTCCCCTATTTTAATTTTATAAATGGAACCGAAAGAAATTACAAAAGAATCTGTACAACAAGTTGTTGAGGAGAAAATAGCAGGAACAAGTTATTTTATAACCAATGTTGCTGTGAATCCGGGAAAACATATTGTGGTAGAAATTGATTCGAAAGACGGCGTTACCATTGATTATTGCGTAGAATTAAGCAAATATATTACGTCAAAATTTGGCGAAGAAATGGGCGAATTTGAGTTGGAAGTAGCTTCTGCAGGCATCAGTCAGCCTTTTCGCGTGTTACAACAATACGAAAAATTTGTCGGAAAAGAAGTAGAAGTGCTCACAGCGCAAGGCATAAAAATAATCGGATTGTTGCTTGATGCAAACAGCGAAAATTTTACTGTGCAAATTACCAAAAAAGTAAAATTGCCCGATGCAAAAAGAAAAACAGAAATAACAGAAAACATCGTTTTCAATTATAACGAAGTAAAATATACAAAATACAATTTCAGATTTTAAGAAACTGTTTTTTAATAGTTTCTTTAGATAAAAAATAACTTTATATAAAATTCAAAACAGTTTCTTAAGCTATGGCTAAAACTAAAGGAATCAATTTGATTGATACATTTTCAGAATTTAAAGAGCTGAAAGACATCGACAGAAGTACGATGATTAGCGTACTCGAAGAATCTTTTCGTAGTGTGATTGCCAAAATGTTCGGTACCGACAAAAACTATGATGTCATCATCAACCCCGATAAAGGAGATTTTGAAATCTGGCGTAATAGGGAAGTAGTGGCTGACGATGAGTTGAAAGACGAAAACCTTGAAATAACATTAAGTGAAGCGAAAAAAATTGACGAAGACTACGAAGTAGGTGAAGAAGTAACCGATGCAGTTGATTTCCTTGACTTTGGTCGCCGTGCCATTTTAACCTTGCGTCAAACATTAGCTTCGAGGATTTTGGAGCTGCAAAAAGACAGCGTTTTCAATAGATATTCCGAAAAAGTAGGACAAATTGTTACCGGCGAGGTATATCAAGTTTGGAAAAAAGAATTGTTGATATTAGACGATGACGAAAATGAAATGTTATTGCCTAAAACAGAGCAGATTCCGACCGATTTTTACCGCAAAGGCGACACTGTAAGAGCAGTTGTGGCAAGCGTCGAAAACAAAAACAACAATCCTAAAATTGTATTGTCGCGCACTTCGCCAATATTCTTGCAACGTTTGTTTGAGTTAGAAGTGCCCGAAATTCACGACGGATTAATTGTTATCAAAAAAATTGCTCGTATGCCGGGCGAAAGAGCCAAAATTGCGGTAGAATCGTATGATGACAGAATTGATCCGGTAGGTGCCTGCGTGGGAATGAAAGGATCGCGTATTCACGGTATTGTTCGCGAATTGAGAAACGAAAATATTGACGTAATCAACTATACAGCAAATATTTCGCTGTTTATTCAGCGCGCATTGAATCCCGCTAAAATTTCGTCTATCAGAATACACGAGGACACCAAAAGAGCCGAAGTGTTTTTGAAACCCGAAGAAGTTTCGTTAGCCATCGGTAAAGGTGGTTCCAACATTAAATTGGCAGGTATGCTGACCGAATATACAATAGATGTATTCCGCGATGTTGATGAAGTAGATGATGAAGATATTTACTTGGATGAATTTAGCGACGAAATCGATGTTTGGGTAATTGATACACTGAAATCAATCGGTTGCAACACCGCTAAAAATGTGTTGGAAATTCCTCGCGAAGAACTGATTAAGCGCACCGATTTAGAAGAAGAAACGATTGATGAAGTACTCAACATTATTCGTTCAGAATTTGAATAATACCCCAAACCCCTAAAGGGGCTTAAAAAATTCCCCTTTAGGGGATTTAGGGGTGATTTTTTTTAAATAAATTTTCGATATGTCTATAAGATTAAGTAAAGTAACCAAAGAGTTAAACATCGGTTTGTCAACTGCTGTAGAATTTTTACACAAAAACAAATTTGCCGATGTTGAAGCAAATCCTAATTTTAAAATTACGGACGAGCAATATGACTTGTTAAACAAGGAGTTCAATAAGGATAAAAGCATCCGTATCGAATCCGACCGCCTAATTCAAGAAAGACATACGAAAGAAAAAGCTCGTGAAAGTGTTTCTATTGAGGGATTTAACGAGCCTGAGAAAAAACAACCTGAGGAAATAAAAATAGGATTGGCTGAAGCTCAAAAACCGAAATTCACAACGGTTGGAAAAATCAATTTAGATGAATTGAACAAAAAACCTATTGCCAAAAAAGAAGAAAAAAATAAGGAAGAAAAAGCGGTTGCAAAAGAAGAGCCTAAAAAGGCCGAACCCGAAAAAGTTATTGAGCAACCCAAAAAAGAAGTTGCCGTTGAGGAAAATGTAATTGCTGAAGCCGTAGCGGAAAACAATGTTGAAATCGAAGAAGAAAGCGTATTCTCGTTGCGCAAAGCGCCGATAGAATCAAACGTTACCGTTATCGGTAAAATAGATTTATCTTCTATCAACCAACAAACGCGCCCTAAAAAGAAAACAAAAGACGAGAAGAAAAAAGAGCGTGAAGAAAAAGATAAACTTGCTGCCGAAGCCAAAAGAAACAACGTCAAACCAAATGGTGCACAACCGGCTAACTCAACCGCTAATATTAACGGTGCAAATCAATCGTTCAAGAAAAAACGTGAACGCATCAAAACCGAAAGAGTAACATTTGACCCGAAACAACAAGGTGGGCAAGCGCAAGGCAAAGGAAAACCACCACATACATTCAAAAAAACCACCAAACAGGAGGTTAATGAAGAAGATGTACAAAAGCAAGTAAAAGAAACGTTGGCTCGCCTTACCGAGAAGAAAAGCAGTAAGGGCGCCAAGCGTCGCAAGGATAAACGCGATGTTCATTTCCAACGTCAGCAAGACGAGATGGAAATGGAACGTATGCAAGAAACAACGTTGCAGTTGACCGAGTTTGTTACGGCAAATGAATTGGCAACGATGATGAACATTTCTATCAATGAGATCATTTTGACTTGTTTCAACTTGGGTATTCCTGTTTCTATCAATCAACGTCTTGATGCCGAAACCATCAATTTCGTAGCCGACGAATTCGGATTCAAAACCGAATACGTGAGCGCTGAAGTAGTCGAAGCAATCGGCAACGACGAAGAAGACAGCGAAGAAGATTTGGAACCACGTCCACCCGTTGTAACCGTTATGGGACACGTTGACCACGGTAAAACATCATTACTTGACCACATCCGTAAAGCAAACGTAATTGCGGGCGAAGCGGGTGGTATTACGCAGCACATTGGTGCATACCACGTTACGTTAGACGATGGTCGCAAAATAACATTCCTCGATACGCCGGGACACGAAGCGTTTACGGCGATGCGTGCACGTGGCGCCAAAATGACGGATATTGTCATTATTATTGTGGCTGCCGACGACAATGTGATGCCTCAAACGATAGAAGCCATCAACCACGCTTCTGCGGCAGGCGTACCTATTGTATTTGCTATTAACAAAATAGATAAAGAAAGTGCCAACCCCGAAAAGATAAAAGAATCGCTCGCCAATATGAATTACTTGGTCGAAGATTGGGGAGGAAAATATCAATCGCAAGACATTTCGTCGAAAAAAGGTATCAACGTAAATGAATTATTGGAAAAAGTATTGCTCGAAAGTGAAATGCTGGATTTAAAAGCGAATCCAAACCGTCGTGCAACAGGCTCTGTCATAGAATCCTCGTTAGATAAAGGGCGCGGATATGTAGCTACTATTTTGGTTCAAAACGGAACGCTCAATATAGGTGATACAGTATTAGCCGGAACGAGCTACGGTAAAGTAAAAGCGATGTTCAACGAACGTAATCAGCGTGTAACAAGTGTAGGACCGGGCGAGCCGGTTTTGATACTCGGATTGAACGGAGCACCGCAAGCGGGCGATAATTTCAATGTGATGCAATCTGACCAAGAAGCACGCGAAATTGCCAATAAACGCGAGCAATTACAACGTGAACAAGGATTGAGAACAAAGAAACATTTAACGCTTGATGAACTTGGTCGCCGTATCGCGTTGGGTAATTTCCAAGAGTTGAATATTATTGTAAAAGGAGACGTGGACGGTTCGGTGGAAGCGTTGTCAGATTCGTTAATTAAACTTTCGACTTCCGAAATCCAAGTTAATGTTATTCACAAAGCAGTAGGAGCTATCTCCGAATCAGACGTGATGCTTGCTGCTGCATCGAATGCCATTATTATTGGTTTCCAAGTGCGTCCTTCGGGTAATGTGCGCAAAATGGCTGAAAAAGAGGAAATTGATATTCGTTTGTATTCTATTATTTACGACGCTATTGAAGAAATAAAAGCAGCGATGGAAGGTATGCTTTCGCCCGAAATAAAAGAAGAAGTAACATCGACTGTTGAAGTGCGTGAAGTGTTTAAAATAACTAAAGTAGGAACGGTTGCCGGTTGTATGGTAAAAGAAGGCAAAATAAAACGTACAGATAAAATTCGTTTGATTCGCGATGGAATCGTGATTTATAATGGCGAAATAGACGCATTGAAACGTATGAAAGAAGACGTTAAAGAGGTGGCTACGAACTACGAATGTGGTATCAGTCTAAGAAATTACCAAGATATTAAAATCGGCGATATTATTGAAGGATACGAAGAAAAAGAAGTGAAAAAAACACTTTCTTAATATAATTTCAAACAAATAAAAGAACGCATTATATTAGTATAATGCGTTCTTTTTGTATAAGATATGACACTGTCCAACAAATTGTTAAATGCAAAACTTTTATTTTCTTGTTTTAGAAAGAGAACGATAGCATTTAAAACAATAACCTACCGATAATAACAACAGAACAGATATACCACCTCCGATACTAGCCGTAGGTCGTTCTAATCCGCCTAATTCGGTTTCGTCATCTAATCCGGATACTGTCATTATTCCCTCTTTTTCTAAATCAGACAGAAAAGGTTCTGTTTGAAAGGGTGATGTTGCGTCGCTCTCCCAATTGTAATCGGTTGTGAATACATCTGACAAATCTACTGTTTCATACTCATGTTGATACACATATCTGGAATCTGCTCCGTGTATAGATAAGGAACAGAAGAATCCAATAATTATTAAATCTGCTGCTTTCATAATTTTCTACCATTTAATTTTTTGAACTTTATCAGCCTTGCCTGCACGGACATTCAATAAATAAATGCCTTGTTCTAATCTCGGATTCCATAAGTAAGTGGAAGCGCCTATTTTTGTGTCTTTGAATAATAAACGACCGGAAACATCGTGAACCTCAAAACTTTCAATTGCAGCGATTGGCGAGTACACTCGAATGGCGCCGTTTTCCCATACTATTGAAATTTCTTGATTATTAAGAATAGTAGTAGTTTCCGTAGTTTCTTCTTCCGAACCCAATAGAATATAAAAACGTCCTTCGAGATTTTCCAGTGAAGTTTTATCGAAAGTGAAAGAAGAGATTTCTCTTAAATCATAGTTTTTATCTTCCAAAGCGTCTCGTAAAAAGATTTGTTCGTAAGCATTGAAATTCGTCGCGCCTTCTATTGAAATTTCAAACTGTCCGGTTTGATTGGTTTTGATGCCCAACGGAATAAGTTTTTGCTCGCCTTCTTGGCTTACAGCATTGATTTCGATGGCTGTTTTGTCCGAAACAGTATAGATTTCGGGTGTAGCCTTATCATACGAAAACAATTTATAAATATCTTCTCCCAAAATGTAATGGTCGGAAGCATTGGGTAATGAAGCCAAAAGGGCAACCGTTTCTATCTCATTCATTTTTAAGCGAAGTTTCAGCAGATTCTCATTTCTGTTGCTTCTTGCGCGTAACTCATTAATAAGTGGAATACCTGCATCATTATTAGGTATAGCAGTGGACATTTCAGTATTAAAATTCAACGTCAATTCATTATCGAGAACACCGTTTTGTACATCTACAAAAAAGGCTTGCATAGGCGGTATGTAGCGATATGCGGCAGAAGTAGCATCCGGAACGGTTGAAAGACCGTCCATTCCGTCCCAAATCCCTGTACCGGTAAATCCCGTAGCTGTATAGGAATAAAAACTTGTACCGTCCCAAAGGCGGTAATAAGGTTGAATAACCGCTGAGTTTAAGCTTGAAAATATATCAAAATCCAAATGCGACATAAACGGATTGCCCACAATTCGCGTTGTACCTGAACCACTGATAGGCAAGGTAAATTCTCCGGTACTTGTATTATAATCGTAGTTGAATCCGCTCTGTCCTGTTCCGTCTATTTCTTCGTAGATAAAACGGTAGCGACTATCTTGTCCTAGCAAAGGATTTGGTAGCGGGTCGGTATTGTATATGGCATCTTGAGTATCTAGGTATGAAATCTCAGTATTATTATAATAAGCACTCCAAGCTACATCCGTAATTTTATTGGTTACTGTACCTCGTGCCAAAGTAAATGGATTGTAGGCAGGATTACTAGGATAACTATTAATCCATTCCCCGTTGTCATTATAGTGATATTTATATTGCACCTCGAATAAGCGCGTAGCAAGGTCCTGATAGTATTTAGCATTACCATAAGGCGTGAAACGCGGAAAATAAAAGATAGAATCAAAAGTCGTTCCGCCTCCATTAGTAGAAATTACATTAGAAGCAAAACCAAAACCTGCCGGTAGAATTTGTTTTATATTCGCAAAAGGTTTGGAAAAACTGCCGAAAGCCGTTCCTGTTACTCCGTCCGGATTTGGTGTTGAACTATCTGAATAAGCCAAGTCGAAATAGCTCATATAGGATTTAATATCCGTAAACGCATTTGCACCCCAAGTCGGGTCGGGCTGAAAATCGGCAGAATATATATATTTGAGCGGCATCGAAATCATTGTCCATTTTCCATCAGATCCGGGTGCACCTATCATGGGTGGAGCATACTGTGCAAAAGCAGCGCGGTAAACCAAATTTTGAATAGCGCCAATACATGCGCCCTGGTAGAGTACAAGATCCTTGCAGGCATCGCCCAAAGTTATTGTCGGATAGTTTGCCAGCACGTGTACCGCAGCATTCCCCGTAGAATCAAGAAGCACCTTATAAAATAAAAAGTAGCGTTTTTGTTTTCATAAAACTTATTATTTAAAATATTTTTGTCGTACTTAATAAAAAAACATTTTGATGCCTAATAAGTTTTTTGAGAAAATATAAAAAACGTTAATAAATAATTGTTGAATGTTAATAAATAATTGTCTGTGTGTTATTACTCTTTCAACATTTAATGTAATTCTTATTTTTTTGTAATTTGGTTACTTGTTTTATAAAAACAAAAAATCCCTCTGATTTCTCAGAAGGATTTTCCACCTTGTGCGGCTGAAGGGACTCGAACCCCCACGCCTCTCAGCACCAGATCCTAAGTCTGGCGCGGCTACCAATTACGCCACAGCCGCAAAACTTAGCGGGAACAAAGGTAATACTTTCATTTGTATTGCCCAAATATTCCCGCATGTTTTATTAAAAATTTAAAATTCAAAATGGAAGGCGTCTGCCAATCTTGAATCTTGAATTATAATGCGTTAATTTCTTTCAATACATCATTTGTTCCACGAACAGCAGCAGCGCTCTTTTCAAACAATTCTTTTTCTTCGGCATTCAATTTAATGTCAACGATTTTTTCCAACCCGTTGCGTCCGATAATAGCAGGAACACCGATGCAAATGTCTTTTTGTCCATATTCGCCCTCAAGAGATACACAAGAAGCAACCATTTTCTTTTGGTCTTTCAAGATAGACTCAACTACGAATGAAGCAGCTGCTCCCGGAGCCATCCAAGCCGAAGTTCCAAGCAAACCTGTAAGAGTAGCTCCGCCAACCATGGTAGATTTTACTACTTCGTCAAGTTCTTCTTTGCTCAATAGTTGGCTAACAGGAATTCCTTTGTAAGTAGCCAAGCGAGCCAATGGAATCATAGTAGTATCGCCGTGTCCGCCGATAACCATACCTTCTACTTCGTTGGCATTTACACCTAATTTTTGGCTCAAGAAATACTGGAAACGTGCGCTGTCCAATGCGCCACCCATTCCAATAATGCGATTTTTTGGCAACCTAAGATTTTTCAATGCCAAATAAGTCATCGTATCCATAGGATTAGAAACCACGATGATAATAGCATTTGGAGAATGTTTAACAACATTTTCAGCTACGCTTTTTACAATTCCTGCGTTCACGCCGATAAGCTCTTCGCGAGTCATACCCGGTTTACGTGGAACGCCCGATGTAATAACCACCACATCAGAGTTAGCAGTTTTAGCATAATCGTTTGTACAACCGCACACAACTGTATCGAAACCGATTAATTGTGCTGTTTGCATAACGTCCATAGCCTTACCTTCGGCAACGCCTTCTTTTACATCAAGCAAAACTACTTCGTTTGCTACTTCGTTCACTGCAAGTACATTTGCACACGTTGCGCCTACATTTCCGGCACCAACCACTGTTACTTTTGACATAACTTTAATTTTAAAATTTATATTGTATATTTGTATCCTAAAAAATTGCACACAAATGTAATCGTTTTTTTGCAAAAAATAAAAGATTTTTAGAATAATAATTACAAAGAAATACTGTTATTGAATAACAACATTTAAAGTTGACAAGTAAACGAGTTAACAAGTGAACAAGTCAAAAAAACTCGTCAACTTGGTTACTAAATTAGAACTATTGCTAATGGGTATAATACAAAAAACAGATAAAAAATACATCATTGCGTCATTTTTATTGGTTTTGATTTTATTCGTTTTTTTCATGGTGAAATACCGACACGAAAAAAAAGAAATAAAAGTGATGATTGATTACGAAAAAGAAAAATTGGCGTCTGAATATTCCGATTGGAGTTTTCAGAATGAAACAACTAATTTTGTAATAGGCAACGACTCACTCTTGTCGTTATTGGACAAAGAAAAGGAAAAAATCCGCTATTTGTTGGAAAAAATAACAATAATGGAATCCACTAATTTGCAAAAATTCAATGAGTTGCGAAAAGAGTTGGATAAAACACGCGAAACCGCCAAGTATTATTTGCGACAGGTTGATTCATTGAATACGTTAAACAGGAACTTGCAAGCCGAAAATACAAGAATAAAAAAACGCAACCAAGAGGTTGAATCATCGCTGCAAAAATTGGCGGCAGAAACTCAAACACTGTCGAAGCAAGTTGCTAAAGCATCTACGTTGGAAGTTAGAAATATACAACTGACAAGTTTAACCGCAGCAGGCAACAAGACATCGATGCTTCAGCGAATAGAAAATTTTCAATGTTGTTTTCGTATCGTTCAGAATAAACTGACACCTGTCGGCAAAAAGGATATCTATTTGAGGTTTACAGGACCCGACGGCAGGTTGTTTGAAAGCGCCGGTCAAGGCAAAACAACATTCCGGTTCGAGAATAAAGAAATCGGTTTTTCTGCCAAAAGAAACATAGAATACACCGGCGAGGATATTGAAGTATGTATGTTTTGGCCCGCTGTTCAACCAATGGAATCGGGCGATTATAGAATCGAAATCTTTGCCGATGGCTTTATTATTGCGGAAAAAGAAATTTCTCTTTAAATTTTAGATTGCTTTAAGAGAGTTAAAAAGCGCGAAAGCACGAATGGGCGAAGGCGCGAATTTTTTACTGACTTATTTTCTACAAATTTAATACTTTTTTATTCGTGCTTTTCGTGCCTTCATGCTTTCGCGCCTTTTAATACCTCTTTCCCCACAATTTCCGCAACCATTCCACCATTTTACTTTCGGCAGCATTATTTTGTGGTTGCCAGATTTTTTTGTTTTTCAATTTTTTCGGTAAATATTCCTGTTCCACAAAATTATTGTTGAAGTCGTGAGCATATTGATAATTTTTGCCGTAATTGAGCTGTTTCATCAGTTTTGTGGGCGCATTTCTCAAATGCAACGGAACGGGCAGATTTCCTGTTTCTTCTACTAACGACAATGCATCGCCAATAGCCATATAAGACGAGTTGCTTTTTGGACTTGAAGCCAGATAAATGGTTGCTTCAGACAATAAAATCCGTCCTTCGGGCCAACCAATTTTTTGCAGTGAATCGAAGCAAGCGTTGGCTATCAGCAACGCATTCGGATTGGCAAGTCCAACGTCTTCAGCAGCAGAAATAACCAATCGGCGAGCAATAAATTTCGGGTCTTCGCCTGCTGCGACCATGCGCGCCAACCAATAAACAGCCGCGTCCGGGTCGCTTCCTCTGATTGATTTAATAAAAGCCGAAATAATATCGTAGTGCATTTCGCCGTTTTTATCATACGCCAACGGATTTTCTTGTAAACGTTCCGTTACAATTTCGTTGTTGATAATGATGTTATCCGATTCTTCGGCGCTCACTACCAAGTCAATAATATTGAGCAATTTTCGTGCATCGCCACCCGAAAAACGCAATAATGATTCATTTTCTTCTACCGTGATATTTTTTTCTTTCAGAATAATATCGTGTTTCAACGCCCTTTCTGTTAAATCGAGCAAATCATCTTTTTCTAACGATTTCAGTACATACACTTGGCAACGAGAAAGCAAAGGCGTAATAACCTCGAACGATGGATTTTCGGTCGTTGCGCCAATCAACGTTATGGTTCCGTTTTCTACAGCGCCCAACAGCGAATCTTGTTGAGATTTACTAAATCGGTGGATTTCATCAATAAATAAAATAGGATTTCCGGCATTAAAAAAACGGCTGCTTTTGGCTTTGTCAATCACTTCGCGAACATCTTTCACGCCCGAACTAATGGCGCTCAACGTATAAAAAGGCACATTCAGCGTATTGGCAATAATGCGCGCCAACGTAGTTTTGCCAACGCCCGGCGGTCCCCAAAGAATGAACGACGAAATACGCCCGGAATCAAGCATTTTGCGAAGAATGGCATTTCCTCCAACCAAATGTTTTTGTCCAACGTATTCTTCCAATGTTTTAGGACGTAATCTTTCTGCTAAAGGTGTTGTCATAAAAACCCCTAAATCCCCTGAAGGGGACTTTTTTGTATTTGAATTATTTTCTTATTTTTCCATTTAAAAATCTTGGTTCACTATCTTACATCTCACTATTTCGCTCTCTTAAAGTCCCCTTCAGGGGATTTAAGGGTTTGCGTTATAAAAGTAAGAACTTTTGGTGGAAGAAATGCTGAAATATCTTCTTTATTTTTGATTTTTTCTCGAATTTCTGACGAAGAAATATTGAACAATGGCGCATCAATATATTCAACTCCTAATTTACGACTGAAACTTTGAATTTTGCACTCGGCTTTGCCGTTTGGCTTTGTCAAGAATTTTGAATTTTGAATTTTGAATCCTTCACGCGGATAGACTAAAATTCGATAATTTTTCAATAATTCTTGATAATTTTTCCACAAATGAAAAATGTCAAGATTATCCGCACCAATAATTAATACAAATTCGTCATTCGGATATTCTTTTGATAAAAAATCCAATGTATCAATGGTATAAGAAGGTTTCGGAAGCGAAAACTCAACATCGGAAACTTTCAGTCGTGGAAAATCTTCAACAGCCAACGCAGTCATTTGCAATCTGATGTCATCATCAATCAATAATTCTTTTTGCTTGAGCGGATTATGTGGCGAAACAACAAGCCAAATTTCATCTAAATCGGTGTGATTCAGAATGTAATTTGCCAGCGAAATATGTCCCGAGTGAATAGGATTAAAAGAACCCGAATAAAATCCGATTTTCATAAGTAACAGAACCGATTTTCAAGCAAAGATAATATTTTTTTGTAATAAATCACTACCTTTGTACCGTGTTTAACATCAACGCAATATGGATTCGTTTAAAGATATAGTCCTTCCCATTACCGACCAGTTCCTATTGATATTGCTCATTATCCTGTTTGCACCTCTTTTGCTTAATAAAATCCGCATTCCGCACCTGCTTGGATTGATTATCGCCGGAGCCGTTATCGGTGCGCACGGTTTTAATCTGATAGAGCGCGACAGCGTTATTCTGTTCAGCACTGCCGGACTTTTGTATATCATGTTTCTTGCTGGACTCGAAATGGACATCGAAGACTTTAAAAAGAACAGCAAAAAAAGCCTTATTTTTGGTCTTTATACGTTTGCCATTCCGTTGGTGCTCGGCGTGCTGTCGGGAATGTATCTGCTGAATTTCTCTTTCGAAACCTCGTTGTTAATGGCTTGTATGTTTTCGTCGCACACGTTGCTTACGTATCCTATCGTCAGCAAATACGGTCTTGCCAAAAACCGTGCGGTAAATGTTACTGTCGGCGGAACAATGATTACCGACACGCTCGCGTTGCTCGTAATGGCGGTTATTGTAGCCAATCAAGGCGGCGAGATGGATTCGGAATTTTGGGCAAAATTGAGCGGAAAAGTCGTTCTTTTTGTAGCAATTGTTGTATTGCTTTTTCCCGTTGTGGCACGTTGGTTTTTCAAAATAGTCCACGATAATGTTTCACAATATGTGTTTGTGTTGGCAATGGTTTTTCTGGGCGCTTTTTTAGCAGAAATGGCGCAGCTGGAAGGCATTATCGGCGCTTTCCTTGCCGGATTAACGTTGAACAGGCTTATTCCGCCCACTTCGCCTCTGATGAACCGCGTAGAATTTGTAGGCAACGCCATTTTTATCCCTTTCTTTTTGATTAGCGTTGGAATGCTGATAGATTACCGCGCGTTTTTTTCCGATTGGCAAACCGTTAAAGTGTCGGCAGTTATTACGGGCGGCGCGCTTATCGGTAAATACCTTGCTGCGTGGGCGACACAAAAAACATTCGGTTTTACGGTTGACGAGCGGCGATTGATTTTTGGTTTAAATCCTCACGCTGCCGCTACATTGGCCATAGTATTGGTGGGACTTCGCATCGGATTGTTTGATGCCAGCGTGTTGAATGGAACAATTGTGATGATTTTGGTAACTTGCACAGTGGCTTCTTTTTTCACGCAGAAAGGCGCTAAAAATATAGCACAAGAAGAAGCAGCGGAGAAAAAACCGATTGTGAATGAAGGCAGAATTTTAATTTCCATTAATCGCCCGGACGCGACAGAAAATCTTTTTGATTTGAGTAACACTATCAAATCGAAAAAGGACAAGTCGAAATTGTATGCGCTGAACATTATTGACAGCGCAGGGTCGAAAAACTACGAAAGTAATGATTCGCGCGAAGCTAAAGCAAAGCAAATTATAGAGCGGGCAGAAATGGCTGCTTCTGCTACCGACCACGAAATAGAAACGCATATCCGCTATGATATTAATATTGTAAACGCGTTGATGGGCGTGGTGCGCGAGTATAAAATTACCGATCTCATTCTGGGACTTCATCGGCAGAAAGGGTTTTCGCAGTCATTCCTTGGTAATCTTACCGATGGTATTCTCAATAAATGTAATACCACTACGATGATTTACAAATATACTCAGCCACTTGCCACCATCAAAAGACATTTGATATTGGTGCCCGACAAAGCGGAAGAAGAAATCGGTTTTCCGTTTTGGCTGATGAGGGTGTGGAATATTGCGCGCAATACAGGCGCAAAACTTATTTTTTACACTACAAATCAAACAATGGAAGCTATTCGCGAACTGCAAACATCGCGTCCTGTCGATTTCGGCTTTGTGGAATATTCGGATTGGAGCGATGCTCGGTTTATTGCAAAAGCGGTGCGCAGCGACGATAATTTAATTTTTGTATTAAGCCGTAAAGAACGACCTTCTTATAATAAATTGATGGAGAAAACGCCAATTTCTCTCAACAAACACTTTCAAGAAAACAGTTTCATACTGATTTTTCCGATGCAAGAGGGCGTTGAGTACGAGCCAAACATTGACCTTACCAATCCGTTTTTATTGGAAGTAGAAGGTTTTGGAAAATTCTTTTCGAGGATTTTTAAAAAGAAATGATACGTTTTTAACGCAGATTTACACCTCTACAAAAATATCAAATCTTTTATAAGGATAATATTGTTTTCTTTTGCAAACTCAACTAAACATAAATTATTTATGTTTAGATAGTTGCGATTTTTTTCGCAATAGGTTTCGTCTATATGTGCATCAAAATGAGCTAAATAACTTAATACTCGAGAATAATGAATGCTCGCTGTGCATATCATTACATTGGAATGTGTCTTGGTAACTTTCAAAGAAATCATCAAGAAGAAAGTTCGCTTTTCTTGACAATAAGACTTTATAAATCACACTATTATGCCTTTTTTCTTAATGTAGTCTTTAATCGAAATCGCATGTTGCAACTCCTCTCTTTCTTCTGCCGTAAAACCTTCTCTCAAAGGCGTTTTAGAATTGCTTTGCAAAGGTCTTATGGTTCTCTTTGTTGTTGTTTCCATAATTTCTTTCGTATAATACGAAGATAAAACTTTTTATCAACTTACACAAGAATTCTTATTTCTTCAAATAACTCGCTTTTAATCCTTCAATAACAGCTTTCGTAAACCCATTTGCTTCCATTGCATTTAGTCCTTTTATGGTAATGCCGCCGGGTGTTGTAACTTTGTCGATTTCTATTTCGGGATGGCTCTTTTGCTTTTCTAATAATTCGATGGCGCCACGCATGGTTTGAAGAATAACTTCTTGAGCATTGTTGGGATAAATTCCCATTTCTACTGCGCCTTCCATTGCCGCCCGAATATAGCGGAAAGCATACGCGATGCCGCAAGACGACAACGCCATATATGCATTGATACTGCTTTCGGGAACCAATACGGTTTTTCCAAGTTTGTTGAAAATATCAACAATCGCCGTTTCTTGCTCTTTTGTAGCATTGCACGAAGAAATGACGGAAAGGCTTTCGCGCACTTCGATAGCCGTGTTTGGAATAACTCTGAATAGACAAGCGTCGTCGGAGAAAAACGTTTTCAGTTGCTCAAAATCAACTCTGGCAGCAACAGAAACAATACATTGTTTGGTGTAATCAATGCAATCTTTGATGTCGTTGGCAATGCTTTCGACCAACCACGGTTTTACGGCGAGCACAATTATATCTACATCTTTTATAATTTCGTCGTTTGAACAACTGATGTTGATATTTGAATTGAAAGATTTAATGGCTTTCAAAGCGTCTTGGTTAAGGTCGCTTATGCTGATGTCTTTGGCATTGACCTTTGTTCCGAAAGCTAAGCCGCGAGCGATAGCGCCGCCCATATTTCCTGCGCCGATAATAGAGATTTTCATATTGATATAAATAATTATTGACAAATATTTGAATGCTGTTAGGCATTCTCGCTCGGTAGAAGATGAATTTTCTCATAGGTTGCATTCCGATAGGAATGCAACCTACAACATAGATATATTTTTTACCAAGCGATAATCCCTACAGGATTTTTTAAAATAAATCTTTTAGATTATATATTTTTCTTTACTGCAAATATAAATGATTAATTGTTAAATGGTAGAAATAAATCATTATTTTTATTTTTGCAATGTACAGATTATAAAAAATGTGAAAATTGCAATCTGTACATTGCAATTTAAAATAAATGTAATATCTTTGCAACACATTTCAACTTTGTAATACAAAAATAAGTATGGAGGCAACCATCAAACGCATATACGCCGAGGCTAAAAAGAATTTACAGCGAATCGTTCTTCCCGAAGGCGCGGAAGACGATAGAGTAATATCGGCTGCCAACACGGCTATCGCCGAAGGATTGGCAAAGATTATTTTAATCGGCAAAGCAACTGAAATTCAAGCAAAAGCAGCAGCGTTGAACTTGCCGCATATTTCCAAAGCTGTGATTTTTGATCCGACAACAAATCCAAAGCAGCAAGAGTATGTGGAATTGCTCTACAATTTGCGCAAAGACAAAGGAATGACCTTTGAAAATGCGGCGACGTTGGCAATGAATCCGTTTTATTTAGCTTGTTTGATGATAAAAAACGGCGATGCTGACGGCGAAGTGGGTGGTGCGATTTATCCGACAAGCAGTGTGTTGCGCCCAGCATTTCAAATCATTAAGACAAAACCCGGTGTTTCTACGGTGTCGGGTGCAATGTTTATGTTTACCAAAAAGAAAGAATACGGAAAAAACGGATTGCTCATTTTTGCCGATTGCGCGGTAACTCCGATGCCTACGGTTAAAGAATTGGCAGAAATTGCTGTTTGCACTGCCGAATCTGCTAAAACCATCGCGAAAATGGACCCCAAAATAGCGATGTTAAGCTTTTCTTCCAAAGGAAGTGCGCAGCACGAGCTTGTTGACCGTATGGTGGAAGCGACAAGATTGGCAAAAGAAATGGCTCCCGACCTGCAAATTGATGGTGAATTGCAGTCAGATGCAGCGATAGTTCCCACTATTGGATTTTCTAAAGCGCCCGACAGCGAAATTGCCGGACATGCGAATATCCTTATTTTCCCCGATTTGCAAGCAGGAAATATTTGTTACAAACTTGTGCAGCGATTGGGCGATGCGGAAGCCATTGGACCTGTTTTGCAAGGATTGTCAAAACCGGTTAACGATTTGTCGAGAGGTTGCTCAACCGGAGATATCGTAAAAATGATTGGCATTACTGCTATTCAAGCGATTGAAGGGAAAAAATAACTAAAATAATCACCCCTAAATCCCCTAAAGGGGACTTGTCAGAGCGTTTTGCGACTATTGAAATACCGAATAAAAGTCCCCTTTAGGGGATTTAGGGGTGTTCTCTTATATATTTGTGGCTCCCTCGAATTCGTGTAAAAACCGAACGTCGTTTTCGGAGAATAAACGTAAATCTTTTACTTGGAATTTTAAGTTGGTAATGCGTTCGATGCCCATTCCCAAGGCATATCCCGAATAAACGTTGCTGTCGATGCCGCAGTTATCCAACACGTTTGGGTGCACCATTCCACAACCGAGAATTTCTACCCAGCCGGTATGCTTGCAAAACGGACAACCTTTTCCACCGCAGAGATTGCACGAAATATCCATTTCTGCCGACGGCTCTGTGAATGGAAAATAAGACGGGCGCAAGCGGATTTCGGTTTTTTCGCCAAACATTTCTTTGGCAAAGTATAGTAATACTTGTTTAAGGTCGGCAAAAGAAACATCTTTAGCAATATACAATGCTTCTACTTGATGGAAAAAGCAATGCGCGCGATACGATATGGCTTCATTCCGATATACTCGCCCGGGACAAATAATTCGGATAGGCGGCGGAGTAGAGGTCATTACTCGCGTTTGCACAGATGAAGTATGCGAACGAAGTATGATGTCGGGATTTTGTTCGATGAAGAAAGTATCTTGCATATCTCTTGCCGGATGATTCGGTGCGAAATTTAAGGCAGAAAATACATGCCAATCGTCTTCAATTTCAGGACCTTCGGCAATAGAAAAACCGAGTTTCGAGAAAATGTTGATAATTTCGTTTTTGACGATAGAAATAGGGTGGCGCGTTCCCAACGCAATAGGGTCAGCAGTTCTTGTTAAGTCGTTTTTGACAACGTCATTTTCTTGGTTACCAAAAGATTCTTTCAATGACGTGATTTTTTCTTGCGCCGCATCTTTCAGTTGATTCAACAATTGACCGATTTCTTTTTTCTCCTCGTTTGGCACGTTTTTGAAATCGTTGAAAAGAAGTGAAACTTCTCCTTTTTTACTTAAATATTTAATGCGCAATGCTTCGAGTTCTTCCGCATTTTTTGCGTTAAGAACGCTTATTTCTTGTAATAATTGTTGAATTTTATCTCTCATATTTGACTTTCTTTTTTCTTATTGTTATATTTGTCCACAATCCTCCAAAGGATAATAATTAACGTAATGGCACAAATAATAACGATTAAAAGAGCAATTTCAATTTGTACGTTCCGAAGCAGTAATCCAAGACCGATAAAGAATAAATTGACAGCCAACAGAATAAAAGTAACTTGTTTATGTTTTAATCCGGTGCTCAACAGCAAATGGTGAACATGATTTTTGTCTGCCACGAAAGGCGACTGTCTTTTTTTAATTCTTGTAATCATTACTCTAAAGGTGTCGATTAAAGGAACTGCCAGAACACAGATAACAACAACAGGCGCCGATTTCATAATCAAAACTGCATCCACTCTTCCCATGTCGTAGGCATTGAGTTCGCAAAACGCAACAATGAGCAAGTAAATGGTATAGCCAAGTACTAATGCTCCCGAGTCTCCCATAAATATTTTGGAATGATTGCCAAATACATTGTATATAAAGAAAATCAGCAAAGCTCCTACAAAAGAATAAGCCATCATTGCCAAGTCTGCCATATCGTTTAATTGGAAATAAATTCCAAAAAACATACATATCATAATGCCTAATCCGGAAGCTAAGCCATCAACACCGTCTATTAGATTTAATCCATTAATGACCAACAGGTAAACGAAAAATGATAATGGATAGCTGATTATATCGGGAATGTATTCGAAACCTAAGAAGCCATGCAGACTTGTTAACCGAATATCTGCAATAACTATTAATAAGAAACCGGCAATGAGCTCTCCAAATAATTTTTTCAGAGGAGAAAGCTCTATCATATCGTCTAAAAAGCCGACAAGCAGGATGAAATACATTCCTGCCAAAATAACACGATCAATTTCTCCTACCGAAAAAAGTAAATAAGATATAATAAAGGAAGAAAAAATATTGATTCCGCCAATATTAGGAACTCCTCCTTCGTGAGCAGTTCTCTTATTGGGCTTTACAATTAATTCTTTCTTTTTTGCCATTTGCAAAACATAGGGCATCATAAATAACCCAATGAGAAAAGAAAATATTCCCAGCAAAAAAGGATAAGATATTAATACTGAATCAATATTCATAATAAAGTAGCTTTGTAACAAATTTAGCCCACAAAGATACAATCTTTATTGAAGGATTAAATAATTTTTAACAGAAATAAGTTGGTAATATAATTTTTTATTTTTGAGAAACTGTCTAAATTTTGCTCGTTAAATAAATTGCGAAAAATTAGTTTCTGTTATGTACAATAAAATATTTGTGGAAAATTTAGACAGTTTCTAAGTGTTTACACTCACTCCACTAAACGCCCGTCTTCACACTTCAGCACTCTGCCCGGATAACACTCTATCCATTTTAAATTATGTGTTGCCATGATAACCGTGGTGCCTTCTTCGCGAATGTTATAAAGCAACTGCATAATTTGGTCGCCCGTTTGTGGGTCGAGATTTCCGGTAGGCTCGTCGGCAAGAATTATTTGAGGCGAATTAAGTAATGCTCTGGCAATAACAATACGTTGCTGTTCGCCACCCGAAAGCTCATGCGGCATTTTGTAACCTTTGTTTTCCATGCCGACATGTTTCAGTACTTCTTTGATTCTATTTTCAATATCATGCTTCTTTTTCCACCCTGTGGCACGAAGCACAAATTCGAGATTCGCATGTACGGAGCGGTCTATCAACAATTGAAAATCTTGAAAAACAATTCCTAATTTTCTTCTTAAATAAGGAACTTCTTTCCGTTTTATATTAACAAGATTATAGTCGAAAATTTTCGCTTCGCCCGTTTTAATCGGCAGTTCGTTATAGAAAGATTTGAGCAGCGAGCTTTTTCCGCTCCCGACTTTGCCGATAAGGTAAATAAATTTGCCCTTATTTACTTCGAGATTGACATCTTTAAGCACCAACTGCACTTCTTGGCAAATATCAACATTTTTAAACTTGATTAATATGTTTTCTTCCATTATGTTAATTTTGAGTGATATAAAAGAATAAATGTCGTTTTTTTTAATCCTGTAAGGATTGTCGCTCGGTAAAATGTGTCTATATTTTGTTGGTTGCATTCCGTACGGAATGCTTCCTGCGATGCAAATTTATCTTCTACCGAGCGAGAATGCCTAACGGCATTCAAATATAATAATTATTTGGCATTACTTAATGTGCATGGCACGTACATGATGTATCTTGCAGCATTTCAAAAATAAAGAACATTCCTGCAAAAATAAAAATTATTGCGGTAATTATGCGTATTCGGTTTTCAATAATTTTTAAATTACTGAAAAAACTGCTGAATTTTGCCAAACTGTGCGTCAATATCCACGAAATCAACACAACGGGCAAGCCTGTTCCGATGCCGAAAGAAACGGGAAGCAAAAATCCACCGCTCGCGGTCAAGGTTAATGGAAGCAAGATACCGAAATATACAACAGCCGTATGCGGACAAAAAACAAGCGAAAACACGCAGCCTAACAGAAAAGCGCCATACCGTTTATTTTTTATCTTTTTTCCGAAAAAAGATTTGATTTTGTCGGTAAAAGAAAAACTCCAAGGAATGAAATCGAGCATTAAAATGCCGATAATGATTAGAAAAGGACCTATTAGTATTTCGCCGTATTGCAGAAAAAAATCGCTAACATTAAGCGCGTCGGCGCCCATAAAAATAACCAACGTGAGCAATGTGTATGTAAAAATTCTTCCGGCGGTGTAGAGCATTCCTGTCGTCAAAACAGCTTTTTTATTCTCAATATCGTTGGCGATATAGCCGATGACTGTTACGTTTAGCGTCAGCGGACAAGGATGCGCAGACACAAAAATTCCCAACAAAAAAGCTGTGATAATGGGAAAAGTTCCGCTTGCTAATAAAGCGTCGAAATAATGCATATTAATTTGTTTTCTTTTGCAAAGATAATTTTATTACTTTTGTTTTCAAATTTTATCACGATTTGTATGATTCAATCAATGACAGGCTTTGGAAAAGCCTCTTGTGAGTATAACAACAAGAAAATTGTAGTAGAAATAAAGTCGCTCAATAGCAAACAGCTTGATTTGCAGACGCGTATTGCCGGTATTTATCGCGAAAAGGAACTGGAGTTACGTTCGGAAATAGCGCAAAAGTTGGAACGTGGAAAGGTGGAATTTTCGCTTTATATCGATAATTCTACTGGTGAAGCATCGGCGCAGATAAACAAAGCAGTGGTTGAATCGTATTATTATCAGATTAAGTCGATAGCCGATACAATGTCGGTACAAGTGCCGGCTAATTGGTTCGATATTTTGCTTCGCTTGCCCGATGTGATGAAAGGCGAAATGCAGGAATTGGAAGAAGCGGAATGGTTGCAAGTCCGAAAGACAGTGGACGAAGCGATGAATGCGTTAATCGAATTTCGGACACAAGAAGGCACTATGCTGGCAACAGTTTTGAACGAAAATATTTCTAACATCGAAAAACTGTTGAGAAATATTTCTCAATACGAAGGCGAAAGAATCGAAAAAATAAAAACTCGCTTGCAAGAAAATCTCGAATCGCTGAGTGAAAAAATTGATTATGACAAAAATCGTTTTGAACAAGAGCTTTTCTTTTATATCGAAAAATTAGATGTGAATGAAGAAAAAACCCGCTTGCAACAACATTTGAATTATTTCAGAGAAACAATGGTTGAAAAAGCATCGGGGAAAAAACTTGGTTTTATTGCACAAGAAATTGGACGTGAAGTGAATACGCTCGGCTCAAAATCAAATCATAGCGAAATGCAAAAAAATGTCGTTTTGATGAAAGATGAATTGGAACAGATTAAAGAGCAGATTTTGAACGTGTTGTAAGTTTCCCACAAAGACACAAAGAACACAACATTTTCTTAGTGAACTTTGTGTCTTTGTGGGAAATGTTATTCGTCAATATGCACATCTCTGAATCCGAGGAAATACAACACGCCGTCTAATCCAATCGTTGAAATAGATTGCCGTGCGCTTTCTTTTACTTTTGGTTTCGCATGAAAAGCAATGCCTAAACCTGCCAAATTTAGCATAGGCAAATCGTTTGCGCCATCACCTATGGCAATTACCTGTTCCAATTCAATATTTTCGACTTGCGCGATGAGTTTTAACAGTTCTGCTTTTCGTTTTCCATCTACGATGTCGCCCAAGTGTCTGCCGGTAAGTTTTCCGTCTTCTATTTCCAATTCGTTGGCATACACATAATCAATACCGAAACGACGTTTCAAGTAATTTCCGAAATAAGAAAATCCGCCCGAAAGAATAGCGATTTTAAATCCGCATTTTTTCAAGATAGACATTAATCTGTCCGCACCTTCCATAATAGGAAGTTGTTGCGCGATTTCTTCCATGGCGCTAACGTCAAGTCCTTTCAGCAATGCTACTCGTTGAAGAAAACTTTCGGTAAAATCTATTTCGCCACGCATAGCCGATTCGGTTATGGCTCTTACCTGTTCGCCCACGCCTGCTCTGTCTGCCAACTCATCTATCACTTCGGTTTTGATAAGCGTAGAATCCATATCGAAGCAAATTAAACGGCGGTTCCTGCGGTACATGTTGTCTTTTTGGAACGAAATATCAACACCAAGACTTGCCGACAGCATCATAAAATTGGCGTGCATTTCGTCCCGATTTTTTAGCGTTCCTCTTACCGACAACTCGATGCAGGCGCGTGAATCTTCGGTATCTTCTGTGTTTAGCGACATTCGTCCTGTGAGTCTTTTAATAGAATCAATGTTTAATCCTTGCGATGCTATTTCTTGTGTTATTTGAGAAATTTGTTCGGCAGTTATTTTGCGTCCAAGTACAGTAATAATATGCCGACCTTTGCCTTGTCGAGATACCCAAGCGTTGTAGTTTTCGATAGAAATAGGAGTGAAGTTAATGCTCACTTTCAGCTCGTATGCCCTAAAAAGAAGTTCTTTCAACACGGCGCCAGGAGGAGCATTTTCGGGCATTTTAAACATAATACCCATCGACAACGATTGGTGAATACCTGCTTGACCGATGTCTAATATGATGGCGTTGAATTTGGCAAGAATTTCGGTTAAAGCAGAAGTTATTCCCGGTTTGTCGTCGCCATTAATGGTGATTAAAATTATTTCGTCTTTTGTTTCTGGCATAATATTCTTAGTTTGATGCAAAATTACTAAATTTAGACTTACAAAGTTGAAAACTGTTTTGAATTTTGTTAAAACGTAACCGAATTGTATCATCATAAATTTGTACTTTGATTGCGAAAATGTTATTTTTGCATAATTGGAAGATGAAATATGTTTGGGATAAATATATTTCAAGTTGTTAATTTAATGTCCTATTACCGTGAAAAAGCTTATTTCGTATTCACTACATAATTTCCTCTCAATACCTCAAATGGCGTTTGTTCCTGATAATTTGAAGAGAGATATTGAAGTAGTGGGAAGAGTATTACCATTCAAAACAAATAATTATGTGATTGAAGAGTTGATTGACTGGAATCAGGTGGAGACCGATCCGATGTTCACCTTAAATTTTCCTAGAAAAGGCATGCTTCTTAAAAAACACTATGATGCAGTAGAAACCCTGCTGAAAGAGCAAGCCGACAAATCATTAGTCGATCACAAAATACAGCAAATCCGCTTATCCTTGAATCCTAATCCGGCGGGGCAGGAGCATAATGTTCCTTACCTGGGTGCAATTAAATTGAAAGGTATCCAACACAAATATCCTGAAACAGTACTGTTTTTTCCACAACAAGGACAAACATGCCATGCATATTGTACTTTTTGTTTCCGTTGGCCTCAATTTTCCGGCATGAACGAATTGAAGTTTGCCATGAAAGAGATTGAGTTATTATTAAAATATCTTCGTTTACATACGGAAGTAACCGATGTGCTGTTTACCGGAGGCGATCCTATGGTAATGAGCGCCCAGATGCTTTCAAACTATATCAGACCGTTGCTTAATCCGGAATTCAGCCACATCCGTTCCATTCGTATAGGAACCAAGGCGTTATCTTATTGGCCTTATCGGTTTTTGACTGACGAGGACAGCGATGACATTATGAGGCTTTTTGAAGATTGTACGGCAGCGGGTAAAAATCTTTCCGTTCAGGCTCATTTTAACCATCCTGTGGAACTTTCGACCGAAGCGGTACGCAAGGCTATCCGGCGTATTTTGTCGACCGGAGCGCAGATACGTACGCAATCGCCGGCACTTCGTAACATTAACGACAAGCCCGAATTATGGTCGGAAATGTGGCGTAAACAGGTTGATTTGGGATGTATTCCCTATTATATGTTTATTGCCAGAGATACCGGCGCAAAAGAATACTTTGAACTTCCGCTGGAAAAATGCTGGGAAATATTTCGGAAAGCTTATCGCAATGTGAGCGGTCTTTGTCGTACGGTACGAGGACCAAGTATGAGCGACCATGCCGGAAAAATCCAAGTGTTGGGTGTACAGGAAGTAAAGGGGGAAAAAGTTTTTGTGCTTCGCTTTATTCAAGGACGTAATCCCCGGTGGGTACATGTTCCTTTCTTTGCCAAATACGACCCGAAAGCCACTTGGTTCAATCAATTACGACCAGCCTTTGGCGAAGAAAAATTTTTCTTTGAGAAATCGAGTTATAAGATATCGAAGGAGCCGTTTGCGTTTGAATAGGTAAATATTCAAATTTAAGACTCGTATTATAGGTTTTTATTGCCATTCCAATTTTATTAAAAAATCAGCGATATGCAAATGTTGCACACCTTCGACCGATTCTTTCCAAAAATCGTCCATTGTTACTACGAATTTTGGAAATTGGTCTTTTATTTCCAACAGCGGATTAAATTCTCGCGCGATAGTATCTTCGCCGTCAAGTTTATATGCTGCTTGAACATATATTTTTTTACCCTGTTTTTCGGCAATAAAATCAATTTCGCGTACATCGAGTTTTCCGATAAAGACATTGTAACCTCGCCGTTTTAGTTCGAGAAATACGATGTTTTCCAATATGCCCGAAATTTGTCTGTCTTTGTAGCCCATTGTAGCATAGAGCAATGAAATGTCGCCTAAATAAAATTTCTCTTGCGTTTTCAAAATTTCCTTGCCTTTAATATCGTAGCGTGGCACGCGATACAGCACAAATGCTCCTTCGAGTGCATTCAAGTAGTTATAAACGGTGTTAATATCAATTTTCCGTTGTTGGCTTTTGAAATAATCTGCCACATTTTTGCCCGAAAAAGTATTACCGATGTTGTCGAAAGCATAGCGCACAATCCGTTCTAAAAGTTCCACATCGCGGATTTTATAACGTTGAACAGTGTCGCGCAAAATAACGGAAGAATAAATATCCTGTACAATTTTGTAAGCTGTTTCTTCGCTGTAATTAGCAGTATGAATAACAGGAAATCCGCCCAAACGAAGATACGAAACAAATACATTTTTTATGTCTTGTTCTTTTTCGGGGAAATAATGCGCTCGAAATTGCAGATATTCGGCAAAAGAAAGCGTAAAAATAGGTATTTCAACATAGCGACCGGCAATAAATGTCGCCAATTCTGATGACAAAAGATGCGAATTTGAGCCTGTGAGATAAATATCCACATCGAAATCGACAAGAAACGAATTGACACATTTTTCCCATGCTTCTACTTCTTGAATTTCGTCTAACAGCAGATAAGTTTTTTTGCCTTTGACGATATTTGCTTTCACAAATTCGTACAATTTTACTGCATTTTGCAACTCGGCAAATGAAAAACTTTCAAAATTGATGTAAATAATCTGCTCATTGGCAATGCCTTTCGACAAAAATTCTTCACGCAAAAGCAACAGCACCGAAGATTTTCCGCATCGGCGAATACCTGTGAGAACTTTTATAAAAGGTTTATCTATAAAAGTTTCCAACTGTTTTATATACGATATTCTTTCTATCATAAAAATAGTTTTTATGGTTACGACCACAAAAATAAGTATTTATTTTTAATTTTTATGGTTATATCCATAAAAACTTTAAATTATTTGTGTTTTTTTGTGGTTACAGACAGAAAGATTGTATTTTGCTAACTCTGCTGTCGCGCGAATCTTTGCTTAGTTGTGCAATAGGCACTTCAATCGCGCGGTAGCGGTGGTGTTTTTACTCTAATGTACGAACACAACGGATATTGTATCTGTAATATTGATTTGATTCTGTAGGGTTTATATCACTTGGTTTCATTGCATAAAAATCTTTATAGATAGAATTATATCTAACTGTATCGGAAGTCCAATAATAATCATGTTGCAACATTCCTGTTAAATTTTGGTTGGCAGTTATCATCTTAAATTCTTCAACAGTAGGTAAACGCCAATCCCAATATCCACCAATAGATAAAGTTCTACATTCATTGTATGCGTCTTGCCAAGCCTTTTTTTCATCTCTATCATTATGAAGCACAAGTAGATTTCCAATGGTATCTATAAGTCTAATATCCTTTCGTACGCAACGAACTCTGCGTCCACCCGTATTAGAAGAAGACATTGTGCCAGTAACAATATCTATATAAAAATAGTATTTTGAATAATAACGATCATCGCGTGTTCCACTCCAATATTGTGGATTATTAATAGAAAAACCACCTATTTCCAATTTCCTGTTGTATATAGTTGTTAATTCATTATAGGTGGGCAATCGCCAATCATTAAAATCTCCAATAACATCGCAATCACATAATTCGTAAGCTCTATCCCAAGTGACAGAGTTATCTCCTATGTCTTTTGTTTGGACATACAAATCGCCTATTCTAATAAAATTTGAAGTTTCTATGGCTTCGCTATTTGATGTTGTAAATTCTTTTTGTTGTCCACAAACAATATATGTACTTGACGGTCGTCCATAAGTAGAAACTACTGCAAACGCTTTAACATAATATTTTGTATTAGGTTGTAGCTCTGTTAATTTACAAGAGAAAGAACCTTGTCCTTCGGTTTGTGAAAAAATAATGTTGAAATTTTCTGTGTAATAAATTTTGTTGGCTTGCAATTGTGCTAAACTACCGGAACCGCTCGAAGTACCGGATGTGTAGCGCAAATAACCAGTTACAAGAGAATAATGTAAATTATCCTTTTCTGTTGTCCAAAGAATGCCCTTTTTTGTTATTTTGTCGTCTTCTATTGTTGCTCCAATAAATTCAATATTTCCACGAACGATGGCAGTAGTGTTTGTAACATCAACATCAGCAACATCTAATGTTTCTCTTTTTACTTCCAAAACAAGACCTTCTTGACTACAAGATAGCAACAAGACTAAACATATAATATGTAAAAAATATACTTTTTTCATTTTCCCAAAGATATACCAATATTTAAAAATATCAGCAAAGTTTTTGTTTGTAAATCATAATCTGTCGAACAACCCAACTTGCCTAATACTTTGCGTTTGCCAAAACGCCAATCAATACCTGCTCCAATAGACCAGCCTTGCTTTAGCTCGTAACCTTCAATAATCCAATTGCTTGTGTCTTCAGGCATTTGTGAAGGTATAAATTCGGGCGTGACAGTTCCATAGCCACAACTAAAATAAAAGAGATTCAGAGGATAAATTCTTCCTTTAAGTGACCAATAAGGATAATGGTCTTCAAGACCAATTCCGCTTTCGCCAATTCCGCCTATATCTGCACTTACACCAACTCCAAATTGACCATAACCAGCCTTTAATACAACATTAGCAACATGAGCAAGAAATAATTCTTCGTCTGAACTGCGTTTAGTTGATATTCCTAAACCATAACCTCCTGCAAGCGACCAGTTAAAAGATTGTTTTCCATAATTTTCACAATCAAATTTTTCAAAATATGGTGTTTCTGTAAAATCAGACTGATATTGCAAAAGAACATACACTGTTACTTCATCTCCTTTAATAGAGTGAATTGCCTTGTGACACACGAAATTGTTAGACCTTCGGTCTCTCTTATATATTTGTTCCAATATTTCATTCGTAATTATTTCACTTTCCGTTTGGATTGGTATTTCACTTTCCCCCAATCTTCGTTTTAATTTTTTATACGCATTATATTCTGCAATACGCCTTGCTTCTTCTTCATTTTTTCTGGTTGCCATTCCGCTGGAATACACAATATTGAATTTTAATTTATCAAGCTGCACATCTTTATCAAACCATTTTGGTGGTTTTGATTGAGAAAACAATAATGGTGTGGTAAATACAAATACCCAAAATATGATTATTTTTTTCATTTTCTATTGTATAATATGCTATCGTTAATATGTAATTTCGCTCGAACTTTATACCAAATACCTCCACTTTCTATGATTGTATCTGTTTTGTAAGTTACGTTAGCGTAGTTTCTGATTTTTTGTTCAGTATCTTCTAAATCAGAAGGTATTTTTCTAAGAATATTAATTACTGCTTTGTCGTATGCTTCTTTTTGAGCATCTTCTTCATTGCCTGTTATCTCAGAAAATTCAGAAGATACATCTTCGCCAATCCTATCTTCATATACTGGTTTCATAGAAGGTTCTACAACGCCGTTATCTTCAGTTGTTGAGTTATTACTTTTTTCTTTTTCTGTATCTTGCTCTTCTATTTTTTTTGTTTCTACTACTGATGATGTATCAGTGGAATCAACAACTATTTCTTCTTGTTTGGATTCTTCTGGTTCGGTTGGTAATTCACAAAACTTCCATATAAGACCACTTCCAAAAAGAAAAGTAAAAACGGTAATAAAGTAAAGACTATTTTCTTTAAATTTTCTCCAAAGATTTCCTTTCTCTTTTGAGTGTTTTGTGTTTTCTGATTGATTAGTTGATTGCTGAGTTTCCTTAGCGAAATTGGTAGTTTCAGTAGTTTGTTTATTTCTTGTTTGCTTTTTTATTTTTTTAGCCATACATTAATACATTATTTTCTGTTCTATAATCTCCGCAAGTTCTTTTTCATTGCTTATCGCCACATAAATTTCTCTGCTACCGTGCGGATTCTTTCTTTGATTTTCCGCCTTACACCAACATAAAATCTAACTGCCTTTTTTCCAAATTCGCCTTAGCAACTTTTACTGTAATTGGGTCGCCAAGACTATATTTTTTATTTGTTTTACGTCCAACCAAGCAATAATTTTTTTCATCAAAATAATAATAATCGCCTTCCAAATCGCGAATAGGAATCATACCTTCGCATTTATTCGCGATGACTTCTACATAAAGTCCCCATTCCGTAACGCCCGAAATAACACCGTCGAAAACCATTCCCAAACGGTCTTTCATGTATTCTACCTGTTTATATTTTATAGAAGCGCGTTCGGCATTGGCGGCTGTCTGCTCTTGTTTCGAGCTGTGTTCGCATTTTTCTTCATATTCGCTTTCGTTTACACTTTTTCCATCGTGCAGGTAGCGTTTGAGCAGGCGATGCACCATCATATCGGGATAACGACGAATAGGCGAAGTGAAATGCGTATAATAAGGAAACGCAAGTCCGTAATGCCCAATATTCTGCGTAGAATAAACAGCTTTTGCCATGGCGCGAATGGCGATTGTTTCAATTAAATTCTGTTCTTTTTTGCCTTGCACTTCATCTAACAAATGATTGATAGAAGAAGAAACATCAGCATTTTTTCCTGTTGTTTTTAATTTATAGCCGAAACGCGCAATAAATTCCGACAAATTTTCCATTTTATTTGGATTCGGCACATCATGAATACGATAGACAAATGTTTTCGGTTTTCTTTTTCCGTGAGGTTTACCAATGTGTGTGGCAACAGTTTTGTTGGCAAGCAACATAAATTCTTCGACCAATTTATTTGAATCTTTTGCCTCTTTAAAAATTACGTTTATCGGCTTGCCTGTTGAGTCGATTTCAAAACGGACTTCTGTGCGTTCAAAGGCAATAGCGCCCGATTTGAAACGAATTTCCCTCAGTTTTTTAGCCAGTTTATCCAACTGCAATACTTCGTTGTTGAAATCTCCTTTTCCCGTTTCGATAATTTGCTGCGCTTCTTCGTAAGTAAAACGTCTATCACTGCAAATAATCGTTTTGGCGATGTTATATTTCAAGATTTCTGCGTTTTCATTCAGCTCGAAAATAACCGAATAACAAAGTTTGTCTTCGTTTGGTCTGAGCGAACAAATAAAATTGGACAATCGTTCGGGAAGCATTGGAATTGTTCTGTCCACCAAATAAATAGATGTTGCTCTTTCTACCGCTTCTTTGTCTATCGTGTCTTGCGGTTTCACATAATGCGTTACATCGGCAATGTGAACGCCGACTTCCCAATTGCCGCTTTCTAATTGTCTGATAGACAGTGCATCGTCGAAATCTTTTGCGTCCCAAGGATCAATCGTAAATGTGGTAACTTTTCTAAAATCAATGCGCTTAGCAATTTCCTCTTTGCCGATTTCTTCGCTTATTTTGTTTGCGGCTTCTTCTACCATTGCAGGATATTGACGCGGAAGTCCGAATTCCGCCAAAATAGCGTGCATTTCGGCATTATTTTCGCCTTTATTGCCCAACACTTCTACTACTTCGCCAACAGGATTTTTCGATTTTGGATTCCATTCTATTATTTTTACAATGACTTTTTGTCCGTCTGTTGCGCCCATTAATTTATCTTTCGGAATAAAAATATCGTGCGACATCACGCGATTATCAACCATCAAGAAGGCTTGATACTGCCCGACAGACAATGTTCCTACAAGTTCATCGCGAGAACGTTCCAATACTTCGATAACTTCTCCTTCGGGCGCAAAACCTTTACGACGAGCGTACAGAAATACTTTTACTCGGTCGTGGTTCAACGCGCGATTAACCTTGGTTTCGGGAATAAATACAAGGTCGCCGCCATCGTCAGGTTTTAGGTACATTTTTACTCCTTGCCGTTCGATTATGCCCGTGATAAATCCGGTGCGCGAGTTTAATTTGAATTTTCCACGGTCTATTTCAATCAAAAATTCCGTATCATGCAAATCGTACAACAGCTGATTTACCTTTTGTTTTTCGGACATTTTAGAAATGCCCAATTGCGAAGCTATCTGTTTGTAGTTGTATGTTTTCTGCGGATTATTGGTAAACAATCCTATAATTAAATGTTGAAGCGCATTTTTTTTGGACTTGTTGTTTTTTGTTCTTGCCATAATATTTATTTTTAATTTTACAAAAATAACAAAAAGCAATACAAAAAGTTATTTTAATGGGAATAAGATGCGTTTTAACGAAAAAATTTCACTTTTCAGGCATTCAGTATTTTACCGACCGGTATAATACCAATCGGTGAAATTCAGTAAAATAATTGCAGTGAAAAACATTTTCGTTTTCCAATAAATTTTTGTATATTTGCATTCTTATTTCAAAAAAATTATGAGCGAAAACGAAAAAAAACAAGCCGGTAATTATGGCGCCAGCAGTATCACGGTTCTCGAAGGATTAGAAGCCGTTCGTCTGCGTCCTGCGATGTACATCGGCGATACAGGCGAAAAAGGATTGCACCACTTGGTGTACGAGGTGGTAGATAATTCTATCGACGAAGCCTTGGCAGGATACGCCAAAAATATCGAAGTTTTTATTAATGAAGACAATTCTATTACCGTGCAAGATGATGGGCGCGGAATTCCCGTAGATATGCACGAAAAAGAAGGAAAATCTGCCCTCGAAGTTGTAATGACAGTATTGCACGCCGGAGGTAAATTCGACAAAGATTCGTATAAAGTTTCGGGCGGATTGCATGGCGTAGGTGTTTCGTGTGTGAATGCGCTTTCTGTCCACATGACAACACAAGTTCATCGCAACGGGAAAGTTTATCAGCAAGAATACGAATGCGGAAAACCTCTTTATACTGTTAAAGAAGTAGGAACGACCAACAGAACAGGCACAACCCAAACGTTTTTGCCCGATGTGTCTATTTTTACCATCACAACGGAATATAAATATGATACATTAGCCGGTCGTTTGCGCGAATTGGCTTTCCTTAATGCCGGAATTAAATTGACGTTGACCGACAAAAGAGAGCTTTGCGAAAACGGCAATTATAAAAATGAAACTTTTTTCTCCGAAGAAGGATTGAAAGAGTTTGTTCTGTACGTCGATAAATCGAGAGAAAAACTGATTAATGAAGTCATACATATTTCGACCGATAAATTCAATACACCGGTCGAAATCGCCATGGTTTACAATACTTCTTACAATGAATATGTGTATTCTTATGTGAACAACATCAACACCAAAGAAGGTGGAACACACTTAGCCGGTTTCCGTCGTGGATTGACACGCACGTTGAAAAAATATGCCGAGGATAACAAGTTGTTGGAAAAACTCGAAAAACAAAAAATAGAAATCAGTGGCGATGACTTCCGCGAAGGTCTTACCGCTATCATTTCCGTAAAAGTAGCCGAACCGCAATTTGAAGGACAAACCAAAACCAAACTCGGCAACAACGAAGTAATGGGTTCTGTCGATATGGCTGTGGGCGAAGCACTTGGAAATTATTTGGAAGAGCATCCCAAAGAAGCCAAAACAATTGTCGAAAAAGTAATATTGGCAGCTACAGCGCGCCACGCCGCTCGCAAAGCGCGTGAAATGGTGCAGCGCAAATCGCCTCTTTCAGGTGTTGGAATGCCCGATAAATTAGCCGACTGTTCAAGCAAAGATCCGTTGCAATGCGAGATTTTCCTTGTTGAGGGAGATTCGGCAGGCGGAACGGCAAAACAAGGTCGCAGCCGCATGTTTCAAGCGATTCTTCCGTTGAGAGGAAAAATTTTGAATGTAGAAAAAGCGATGCAGCACAAAGTACTCGAAAGTCAGGAAATACGCAATATTTTCACGGCACTTGGCGTTACTATCGGAACTGAAGAAGACAGCAAAGCGCTGAATCTCTCGAAGCTGCGTTATCATAAGGTAATTATTATGACCGATGCCGACGTGGACGGAAGTCATATTGCGACGCTCATTATGACGTTCTTCTTCCGTCATATGAAAGAGCTGATAGAAAACGGATATTTGTACATTGCTACGCCGCCACTTTATTTGTGCAGAAAAGGAAAAGTGGAAGAATATTGCTGGAACGAACGCCAGCGTCAGATGTTTATAGAAAGATACGGCGGCGGAACAGAATCGGGCATTCATACGCAGCGCTACAAAGGTCTTGGAGAAATGAACGACAAACAGCTTTGGGATACGACCATGAATCCCGAAAACCGCACGCTTCGTCAAGTAACGATTGAAAATGCTGCCGAAGCAGATGCTATTTTCTCCATGCTAATGGGCGATGATGTGGCACCGCGCCGCGAGTTTATCGAAGAGCACGCTACGTATGCGAAGATTGATGCGTAAAGAAAAGTGTTAAGTTTTGAGTGATAAGTTTTAAGAAAGCGTGCTACAAAAGTGGCGCGCTTTTTATTTTAAAGCAATCATTCCAACATTCAACAATTCTTCCTACATTTGTCCATTGTAAATATTTTATGGCAAAAAGTAAAAATAAATTCTATGTTGTTTGGGAAGGCAAAACCGCCGGCGTGTATGCTTCGTGGGAAGAATGTAAACAACAAGTAGAAGGCTTTGAAGGTGCGAAATACAAATCGTTCGAGAACGAAGCATTAGCAAACGAAGCTTTTCATTCATCTTATTGGAATTTTGTAAATAAAAAAACACCTAAAACGTTGCCTGCCAATGTAAAGCCGCCTATCGAAAATGCACTTTCTGTTGATGCTGCTTGTAGTGGAAATCCGGGCGTGATGGAATATCGCGGTGTGTACGTAAAAACCAAACAAGAAATTTTCAAGCAAGGTCCGTTTGAAGACGGCACAAATAACATAGGCGAATTTCTGGCGTTGGTGCACGGACTTGCGCTGTTGAAACAGAAAAACAGCAAAATGCCGCTTTATACCGACAGCGTAACTGCCATTTCGTGGATAAAAGCAAAAAAATGCAAAACAAAATTAGAAAAAACACCGAAAAACGAACCGATTTTTGACCTTATTCGCCGTGCTGAAAATTGGCTTATGGATAATCAACCACTTTCTAATGAAATAATAAAATGGGAAACCGAAAACTGGGGAGAAATTCCGGCAGATTTTGGAAGAAAATAAATGTCTGAATCAGAACTTTCAAAATGAAGAAATTTTTAAGATTTGGCCTTGAGAGCCTCAGCCACTCGTTCCCTGAAGTTCTCGAAGGGAAACAGTTTTATTCTGCGAATCTTTTAATCTTGAAAATCCTAATTCAGACATTTTGTGTATTAAGTTTTATTTTTGTATTTTTGTTTTTCAAATAAGTTCTGAATATTATGTCTGAAAACACTAGTTTACAAGAAGTTAAATACGACGAAGCAAATATTGTTACCCTCGAAGGATTGAAACATATCCGTCACCGACCCGGAATGTACATCGGCAAAACCGGTGACGGCTCGCACGCCGACGACGGAATTTATGTGCTGCTCAAAGAAACGCTGGATAACTCCATCGACGAATTCCGTATGGGCAACGGCTCGCAAATAGACATTAAACTGACCGACAGCACCATGTCTGTGCGCGATTTTGGACGTGGCATTCCGCAGGGAAAAATTATCGAAGCTGTTTCGATTCCCAACACGAGCGGTAAATTCGACTCAGCGGCCTTTCAGAAATCTATTGGATTGAACGGAATTGGTTTGAAGGCAGTCAATGCACTTTCGGCTGCTTTTACCGCTGTTTCGTACCGCGACGGCGTTGCCCGAAAAGTAACGTTTCGAGAAGGCGCACTCGTTTCCGACGAATCGTCGCCAAGTACCGAAAAAGGCACTTATATTGAGTTTACGCCCGACACAAGCATTTTTGAAAATTTTCGTTTTCGTGATAACTACATCGAAACGATGTTGCGGAATTACAGTTATCTCAACACGCGCTTAACACTTTCGTTCAACGGACAAAAATTTATATCAAAAAATGGATTACAAGACCTTTTAAATGAGCGAATTACGGCAGACATTCTCTATCCGATTGTTCATTTGAAAGACCAAGATATTGAAATTGCTTTTACGCATACCACGCAAAATGGCGAGGAATATTATTCTTTTGTAAACGGACAGTTTACCACACAGGGCGGCACGCATCAATCTGCTTTCCGCGAGCATATTGCGCGCACGATTAAGGAATATTATAATAAAAATTTTGAATTTTCCGACATCAGAAGCGGACTTGTGGCTGCGGTTTATGTGGCGGTACAAGACCCGGAATTCGAGTCGCAGACCAAAATTAAGCTCGGCTCAAAAAATATGTCGCCCGATGGTGTTTCTATCAACAAATTCATTGGCGATTTTGTGGGTAAAGAGGTGGATAATTACCTGCACCGCGAAAAAGAAACTGCCGACATAATGTTGCAGAAAATTCAAGATTCGGAAAAAGAACGCAAGGCGATTGCGGGAATAACTAAAGCGGCGCGCGAACGGGCAAAAAAAATAAATATTCACAATAAAAAATTGCGCGATTGTCGTTTACATTACAACGATGCCAAAGGTGAGAAATTGGAAGAAACAAGCATTTTTATTACCGAAGGAGATTCGGCGAGCGGTTCCATTACCAAAAGCCGTGATGTGAATTACCAAGCTGTTTTTAGCTTGAAAGGAAAACCGCTGAATTGCTTTGGGTTGGGCAAAAAAGTAGTGTACGAAAACGAAGAATTTAATCTCATGCAAGCAGCGTTGAACATCGAAGAAGGATTAGATGGTTTGCGTTACAACAAAATTATTATTGCAACCGATGCTGACGTTGACGGTATGCATATTCGCTTGTTGCTGCTCACGTTCTTTTTACAGTTCTTTCCCGAGTTGGTCAAAAAAGGACATGTTCACATTTTGCAAACGCCGTTATTCCGCGTGCGCAACAAAAAAGAAACCATTTATTGCTATTCGGAAGAAGAACGCATAAACGCGATTAACAAATTAGGCGTAAATCCCGAAATAACTCGTTTTAAAGGATTAGGCGAGATTTCGCCCGATGAATTTAAACACTTCATTGGCGCAGATATGCGTTTAGATCCTGTTTCGTTGACCAAAGAAGACGCCGTCAGTGAATTGTTGGAATTTTATATGGGCAAAAATACGATGGAACGTCAGAATTTTATTATTGACAATTTGGTGGTTGAGGAGGATTTGGTTGAGGAAATAACGCTGTCTTAAAAGTATTTTTGAACGCAGATTATGCAAATTTATGCAAAAACTTTATTGTTTATAATCAATAATATACAATATTATTTTTTTGATTTGCATTTTTTGCATAATTTGCGTTCTTTTGAGACAGCCTCGAACAGGTTTTAAATGCTATAGGCAACATTGCGTATTCTTTCGGAGAAATCAAAAAGTGCATTTTTAAATTGCTCTTTTTCTTCGAGGTTAAACTCGGTAGGGTTTCCATTTCCATCAATGCCGTTCAGTTTGTGATATATCCAAGATGGCGATTTTCCAAAATACCGAGCGGCTATTTTCGACCAAGTAATATCCAATGCTATATCCTGCATTTGATATTTTAATGCCATTTTTTTTGGTGCTGAAATTATTGTTTCCATATTTTTATTTATTAAAAAGATCTGTCTTTTGTGGTTAATCTTCCGCTAAAATCCTTTCAAACAGCTCTCTGACATACATTTCATAGTCAAAGGAATAATTGTGTTTTGACTTTTTAAAGTTTCTGACGTTTTCTATTAATTCTTCTTCTTGCTCGGTTAGTTTTAGCTCACCCATATCATTTTTATTCCTCTTACAAAGATAGTGTGAAATTTCACACTATCCAAACTTATAAACTTATTTTACCTTTATTTTTATATTTTCAACAGGTCTGTTATTAAAACCAACTTCGGTATTTTCAATTTTGTCTAACACATCAAAACCTTTGATTACTTCTCCAAAAACAGTATTTTTGTTGTCTAAATGAGGAATACCGCCGATGGTAGTGTACGCTTTTCGTTGTTCTTCCGTGAATTTGAATGCAGGTAATTTATCATATTCCAAACGAGCTTGTTCGATTAATTCTTGTTGAAACGACCGAAATTTCTCCATGTCATTGTCAATGAATAACATTAAAGAATCTTGGTTTCGGGCAAACAATGATTCTATAATTCGATTCAACCGATGCTCATTTTCTAATTTTTCAATGGTATCCAATTGTTCGTCGGAGTAAACAGAGCCCAATACGATTTGAAATTTACTTCCCGAAGATTCTTTGCCGAAATTAGAACCAGATGCAACCAATGCACCTCTTTTGTGAAAATAATCGGGATAAACAAATTCGGGCGCAATAAAGTGCGTAATGCCTTTGTCGGTTCCAATCTGCCTGTTTTGAGGCGCATTTTTAGAATCCGGTGCACCGGTTTCCAACGTATAGTTTTTATGTATGCTGTGAATAAGCAAACCGTCATAAAAACCTTGTTTGGCGAGTGTTATAAAATTGTTGCGATGCTTGGGCGTTTCGTCGTACAATTTTAGTTGAATATCGCCGTAATCGGTTGATATAACTACAAATTGTTCCTTTTTATTTCCACAAGAGAGGAAACAAAAACAAGCAAAAAACAGGAAATATTTTGCGTAAATTTGCGTTTTTCGCGTCATTTGCGTTCTAAACTATATAATCTACACAAGCTCGTTTTTCCAACACTTCTCGGATTATTTTTGCAACCGCAATGTGTTCAGGATGAACGGCATAGGATTTCAATCCGTCCATATTTTCGTGTTCGGTTTCGAGACAAATATCAAATTCTTCGTTTGAATTTACATTAATACCCACATTGATTTTTTTCAACTCGGGAATCAAATTTATTAACGCTTCTAATCCGTTTTTTATTTCGCTGATTTTCAGACTCTTTTCTTCTTGAGAAGAAAATTCTTTTAATTTAAAGAGGACAACATGCTTTATCATAAGAAATTATTTTGTAATTTAGTTAAAAATTAAGGACAAATATAATCATTTTTCGTGAAAAAACCTACAAAAATATGTTAGACTTAAAATTAGATAAAATACTTTTTTTAGATGTAGAAACAGTTCCGCAAGATTTTGATTATCAGTCGTTAGACGAAACAACTCGACAGCTGTGGCAAGATAAGTTTCAGTATATCAAGGCGCGCTATCCCGGAGATTCGACGCCCGAATACGGTTATTTAAATGGCGCAGGTATATTTGCTGAATTTGGTAAAATAGTTTGTATTTCTGTTGGTTTTATTTTTTATAAAAATGGCGAAAAGCATTTTCGGATAAAATCGTTTACCGGGCATGATGAAAAAGAATTGTTGATTCAGTTTTCTACGATGCTGGAACAATCTTTTTCGACCGCTCAACACAATCTTTGCGGACATAACATAAAAGAATTTGACGTGCCTTACATTGCCCGCCGTATGCTTGTAAACGGCTTGCTGATACCTAAAATGCTTCGGTTGGCAGGCAAAAAACCGTGGGAAATAAATTTCATTGATACACTTGATTTGTGGAAATTCGGTGATTATAAACATTATACGTCATTAAAATTGCTGACGCATATTTTGGGTATTCCAAGTCCCAAAGACGATATTGACGGCAGCATGGTGGCGCGAGTTTATTACGAAGAGAATAATTTGGACAGAATTACGTTTTATTGTGAAAAAGATGTATTGGCGACAGCGCAATTGCTGCTCAAAATGTGCAATGAAGAGCTTATTTGTCCCGAAAATGTTAAAAGAGTAACATAAGAATTGACGATTTTAGATTTATTTTCCACAAAGACACAAGGTCCACTAAAAAAAACTTTGTGTTCTTAGTGTCTTTGTGGGAAATATTAAAATGTAACATTATGAATCGAATGTTCATCGGATTTATTGTTTTGTTATTGTTTTCATTTTTTTCTTGTCAAGAAAAAGAAGAGGAAGCAACCGCCGAGCCTGTTTTTATAAGAGATTTAGACGAAATAATGGCGAGTGGCGAACTCGTTGTGCTGACAATGTATGGTGCTACAGATTATTATGTTCATCGAGGTAAGAATAGAGGTTATCAATATGAATTGGCACGGCGCTTTGCGCGTGATTTGGGCGTTACGCTTCGGTTACAAGTGGTTGGAAATAAGGAAAAAATGGAAGAAATGTTGTTGAGTGGCGAAGGAGATTTGATTGCGTATCGTTTGCCTGTTACGATGGAACGAAAGCAGCATTTTTCATTTGTTGATAAACAAGCGCAAACAAATCAAGTGTTGGTTCAGCCGCGGAGCGATTCATCAGCTGTACGTTCTATTGTGGAGTTGATTGGCAAAGAAGTGTATGTGTTGGCAAGCACAAAATACGAGTCTCGATTGCGGAATTTGAACGACGAGCTGGGTGGCGGAATCACTATAAAAGTTATTCCCGATACCATCGGAATCGATGAACTTATTGATATGGTATCACTTAAGCAAATACCATTTGCCATTGCCGACAACGATTTGGTGGCGTTAAACAACACATACTTGAAAAATATAGATTATAGTGTGCCTGTCGGTTTTCCGCAGCTTTCGGGTTGGGCGGTTCGGAAAACATCGCCAAAGTTGTTGGAACGATTAAACGCGTGGGCAAATAATATGGATAATGAGGATTTTTACAGCGTGTTGTATCATCGTTATTTTAAGAAAAATGAGTTTTTTGTAGACAAAAAAATTACGTTGTTTGAAGGAAGATACATTTCTCCGTATGACCATTTGTTTAAAAAACATGCCAAAAACATTGATTGGGATTGGCATTTGCTGGCTTCGATGGCTTTTTACGAATCTACGTTCGATACAGCTTCTGTTTCGTTGAAAGGCGCAGTGGGGTTGATGCAGATATTACCTGAGACAGCCGACATGGCGCACGAAGAATTGCTGAATCCCGACGAAAATCTTAATGCTGCCATTAATTATATCAAATTATTAGATCGCATTTTTGGCAAAGTGGAAGATGTAGAGGAACGAGCAAAATTCATTATGGCGGCTTACAATGCAGGACAAGGACATGTTATTGACGCGATGAATCTGGCTGAAAAATACGGTAAAGAAAGGTATCTTTGGGACGATAATGTGGAAATTTATATGCGCTTAAAAACCGAGTCGGAATATTATAACGATCCTGTTTGCAAAAGCGGATATTGTAGAGGCGAAGACATTACCGATTATGTAAAAAATGTGTTTATTCGCTATCAAAGGTATTTGAATACAGGTATTAAATAGCGCGAAAGCACGAAGGCACGAAAAAAAGACAGAAAGAAATTACTTCGTGCCTTCGCGCCATTCGTGCTTTCGTGCATTCCAAATTTGCACAAATAATAAAAAATTATGAAACATCCTTTATCGCTATTTTCTTTTTGTCCTGTTTGTGGCGAAAAAGATTTTGGAATCAATAATTCCAAATCGAAAAAATGCAATTCTTGCGGATTTGTTTATTATTTCAATTCTTCATCTGCGGTTGTTGCTCTCATTTTCAACATGAAAGGCGAATTGCTGGTTTGCCGTAGAGCCAAAGAACCGGCAAAAGGAACGTTGGATTTGCCCGGCGGATTTGTAGATATGTATGAAATGGCAGAAGATGCTATTTGGCGAGAAGTTAAAGAGGAATTGAACTTGGACATTGACAGTCTTTCGTATCAGTTTTCGTTGCCGAATATATATTTATATTCAAGTTTTGAAGTACATACATTGGATATATTTTTCGAATGCAATGTTTCGTCTTTCGACAACATGAAAGTTGCCGACGATGTTTCCGATGCTTACTTTTTATCACTTGATAAGGTAACGTCGGAAGAATTTGGACTATCGTCTATACGAAAAGGGATAGAAATGTTGAAAAGAAAAAAGAATTAAACAAATATATTTTAACTTATTTCACAATCATTCCGTTTCTCCATTGTTCTGCAACTTCTTTGCTTACTAACAATTCTACTAACTGCAATGCAAACTCAATTGCTGTGCCCGGTCCTTTGCTGGTAATGATATTACCGTCCACAACAGTGCGCTCACTTTCGACAATTTCTGCACCAATCAATCGAGGTTCAAAGCTCGGATAGCAAATGGCTTTTTTGCCTTTCAATAATCCCATTTCGCCAAATACCAAAGGCGCGGCACAAATGGCGGCGATGTATTTACGCTGGTCGTTATATTGGTTGATGATTGCTCTTAATCCGGCGTGAGCATTCAGATTATCAGTTCCGGGTTGTCCGCCGGGAAGAACGATCATATCGCCATTGGAGAAATCTACATCGGTAAAAATCTTGTCAGCAATCATTTCGATGTTGTGTGCACCTTTTACGATTTTTTCGGAAGTGATGGAAACCGAAATGGTGTTGACTTCTGCGCGCCTTAACGTATCAATAATACTGATGGCTTCTATTTCTTCAAATCCGGGAGATAAAAATACAAATGCTTTCATAGTCGTCAGTTATTAGTTGTCAGTCGTTAGTCATGTTAGTCATTAGCAACAAAGACTGCTAACTAACGACTATTGACTAATTTAGTGTATATCTATATGTAATTGTTCCTATTTCGGCGCGAGTGCCTTTGGAAAACTTTGTTTTTTTAGCTGCTTCCAAAGCGGCATTTCTCACTCTGATGTCGCCTATGTTTGTACCGGCGCCGATACTTGCGTTGGTTACATTTCCGGCTTCGTCCACTACTATATCTACTACGATAGTGCCTTCTATTGGCACGTTATCGGCAGGTTTTGGTAATGCACCCGAAACGCTTCTTGTGCCGACTTTGGCGACTGCGCCTCTGCCCGATGTTCCGGTTCCAAAAGGATTTCCTTGATTTCCGGCGCCTGTTCCGTCGCCCGAACCTGTTCCGCTTCCACTGCCCGATCCTGTTCCACTTCCCGAACCAACACCACCACCTGTTCCACCGCCACCGCTAAGTGCGCCGGCTGTTCTATCGCGGATAGCTGCTGCTTGAGCAGCTTTTTCGGCTTCAATTCTTTTCTGTTCGGCTATACGAGCCGCTTCGGCACGACGTTCAGCTTCGATGCGTTGTTGTTCGGCACGCTCGCGAGCACGTTGTTCCTGCAACTGACGCTGTTCTTCTCGCTGTCTTTCTTGCTCTTTCTTTTTTGCTTCTTTTGCTTCGATTGACTCTTCAAAATCTTGCGTTTGAAGTGGATTGTCAGCAATAACAGGCGGAATTGGAGGAGGAGCAACAGCAGGTGTAGGTTCCAATGCGCTCATCGGCGTAGGCTCAAAAAATTCGCGACTTCCGCCACTGCTTCCGCCGTTGTCGGAATCGCCGAATCTGATACTCGATTCTTCTTCAGACGGCAATTGAAAAGACAGTTTGAGCAACAGCAAGAGAAGTATCAGCAAAATTCCGGCAACAATAGCGCTAACAGCTCCGTATATTTCCGATTTTTCTATTTTCTTCATTGCCTGTTATCTTTTATTATCTAATGGTCTGGTTGCCAACACGAGTTTAAAACTATTTTGGTTAGCTACGTCGAGTATCCGCACAATTTCGCGGTAAGGTACCGATTCGTCGGCATAAAGCGCGACAAACATTTCGGGATTATCGCTCACCGTTTCTCGCAAAAAAGGTTCTATTTCGTCAAAATCAACTTCCATTGTTTCACCTTTGTCGCGTGCAATGAAAAAGTTGTTTTGGGCGTCAATGGTAATATCAACGATGGTTTTCTGACTTTCTGTTTTTGCGCTTTGCGGAAGCAATACTTTTATAGCATTTGTATGTACAACAGTAGTGGTAATCATAAAAAACAACAGCAACAGAAAAATAATATCCGTCATAGATGCCATGCTGAACTCTGCACTGACTTTTGTTTTCTTTTTTAATGACATAATTCTTTAATTTAAAGATTCAAGATTCAAGATTCAAGATTCCAAATCTGGAATCTTGAATTTGAAATTTTGAATCAAATTTATGCTGGTTCGTTTAGAATATCTAAAAATTCGAGAGAATTGGCTTCCATTTTGCTAACGGCGTTCGAGATGCGCGTTACCAAATAGTTGTACATAAAAAAAGCAAAAATACCAACAAAAAGACCGCCGACTGTTGTAATCATCGCTTCGTATATGCCGGCAGAAAGTACTTGCATATCAATACTTTCTCCATGTGTTGCCATGTCGAAAAAAGCGCGCACCATTCCGGTTACAGTTCCAAAAAAGCCTATCATCGGCGCACCACCGGCAATTGTCGCCAAAAACGGCAAACGTCTTTCCAGCTTCGATATTTCCAAGTTTCCTACGTTTTCGATAGCTACCAAAACATCTTCCATTGGACGACCTAAACGAGTAATCCCTTTTTCAATCATACGCGCTGATGGTGTGTTGGTTTGATGACAAAGATTTAACGCCGATTCTATTTTTCCGTCAAAAATATAGTCTTTTATCTTGTTCATAAACGTTGGGTCTTCTTTTGAAGATGATTTTATGAAAACAATTCGCTCTATAAAAATATAGACGGACAACAGGAATAAAATAAAGAGTGGAATCATAATCCAACCACCTTTTAGCGCGAGTTGCCAATAATTCATTTTAACTACTTCAGCAGCAACTTCGGCAGCATCGGTTACTTGTAAAATCAAATTTAGGTTCATAATGTTTTGTTTAAGAATTTTTTATTGTTTAAATTTATGTTTATTAATCCCACAAAGGCACAAAGTTCACTAAGAAAATATTGTGGGCTTTGTGAGTTAATTCATACGTTTATATATTATTTTGTACGAAACGAAAACCAAGCCGGCTATTAAAAATAATGCCCAAATATTGACCAAAAATACAAGTATTGCTACTAATATATTCCAGCCGGATTTTGCTGCATCAACTAATTTTGTCCAAAGACTTGGTTCATATTCCTTGATACTTTTATCATTTTGAAGCACTTCTCTTTTCAGCGTTTGCCGTTGATAAATCAACAAGTTGATGGTGCTGAAATTTATTTGATCTTCAATCGACAAATTCGCAATTTTTGCATTGTCCGCTTGTTCTTGTTTACGTGATAAAAGTTGTTCGGCATCAACTGTTTCGTTCAATTTCCGACCTCTGTTATCGATAGCATTCGTCAGTCGCTGTTCTGATTTAGCGGCGCGCTTTTGCGCCAAATCGTTTGCTAATAATTTTAACGCAACATCATCGGCTTTTATTATTCGGTGGTCTAAATAATCAATATTTCGTGATATTTCTTTCAGCGTGATGTCGAGTTTTGTATTCGGAACTCGCAAAATAATAGAATTTTTAACGGTGTAGTGAGTCGTTTCAAGTATCGAATCGGCACTGATTTTTTGTGTAGTTACATAATTAGCATGACTTGTTAAATTGGTATAAGTAACAAAACCATCGTTTCTAACCGCAATATTTTCAATATCATATGTTGCGTCAATAACACTTTTTACACGAAATTTTAAATCGGCAGTGCGGATAAATTTACGCGTCGAATCGTTGGCTGTTACTACAGCGGCAGAAGAGGAAATAAAGTTGTTTTGGTTAGCATTTGTATTTGAATTATAATTTAATGTAATACCGCTTGAAATTGCATTTTCAGAAACAATTGGCGCATAACTTTCTTCTGCATCTTCCAACATAACTGCATCTGCATATATGTGTTCTCTTGGCGATTGCGAGCAACCAAAAAGCAACATTGAAAACAAAAATCCGCAAATAATTTTTAGTTTATCGTTATTTTTTCTCTTCATAATTTATGCAAATTACAAGTTAAAATATTACTGAATTTTAGCCCGAATGGGCTTGATTTTCATAACCGCAGTGTCAGCGACCTGTGGTTGAACAACGCAATCATATATTTGCCTGAAAGGCAAGATTTTGTTCGTGTTTGTTTGTCGTCTTCATATTTTAGTCCTGCCTTTCAGGCAGTAGTTGTACTTTTTTGTTTCCGCAGGTCGTTGACACTGCGGTTATGAAAATTTGGCTTTTCAAGCTACTATAATATCAAGTCTTAATTCATATTAAAGCTTGAAAACAATCGGAAAAATATACTTAACTCTCACAGGCTTTCCTTCTTGTTCGCCGGGAATCCAATTTGGCATAGCTTTTATAAGACGAACAGCTTCTTCGTCTAATATGAAAGCTGCGCTTTGCATAACTTCAACATTTGTAATTGAGCCATCTATTTCGACAATAAAGCTAACAATAACTCTTCCCTGAATTCCATATTGCTCTGCTAATTTCGGATATTTTATATTTTGTTCAATATATTGACGAAATTTTTTCTCTCCACCTGGAAACGATGGCATTTTGTCTACTACTATGTGAACAGTCTGTTCGTCTTCATCATTATTATCTTGCGCAAAAGTAATATTAGATAATAATCCGCAGAGAATAAAACAGATTGCGATATACTTTTTCATCGTTTATTATTAAGATATTTCGAATAACAAACTCGTGGATTCTTTTTTTAATTGTTCTTTATAAAGTTCAATTGTTTTTTCCAATCCGAAATACAACGCATCGGAAATAAGTGCGTGTCCGATAGATACTTCAAGCAAATGAGGAATATTTTTATAAAAATAATTCAAGTTTTCTAAACTCAAATCATGTCCGGCATTTAATCCCAAACCAACTTCGCGAGCTTTTTTTGCTGCTGCAATAAAAGGTGCGATAGCTTTTTCTTTATTTGCATTAAATTCTGTTGCGTAAGGTTCGGTGTAAAGCTCTATTCTATCCGTTCCTGTTTTAACCGAATTTTCGATATTTTCGATGTTCGTATCGGTAAAAATAGATACACGAATTCCTTTTTCGTGAAATTGATCGACAACATCTTTCAAAAAAGACTCGTGCGTAATCGTGTCCCAACCGGCATTGGAAGTAATAGCTTCGGGTGGATCGGGCACAAGTGTTACTTGATCGGGCTTAACGGCGAGTACCAATTCGATAAACGTCGGTGAAGGATAACCTTCGATATTAAATTCGGTCGTTATCAACGGTCGCAAATCATACACATCTTTATATCGGACATGACGTTCGTCGGGGCGAGGATGCACGGTAATGCCTTGTGCGCCGAAGCGTTGGCAATCTTGCGCAATCGTGAGCAAATTCGGGGTATTACCTCCGCGCGCGTTGCGAATGGTGGCAATTTTATTTATATTTACGCTTAATTTTGTCATTTTAGTATTATATTTGACCCCTAATTAACTCCTTTTAATCGTTGACCATTGGTTCCCCTTTAGGAGACAGAAGTTATACTTTGCAAAAATAAAATTAAAAGCTGAAATAAATACTAAATGCAGACAAAAGATTTAATATGTGAAAAAATATCTGCCATTGGCTTGCCTAATACAGCAGATTTATTGAATATCGACGAGCACGGCGGATTGATTATTTTACAAGTGCGCGAAAATGATTATGTATTAAGTGAAATTGCTCGTATAGTGGAAAATGAAAACGCTAAAATATTAAGCGTTATCACGCACTTAAATCCCAGCGGAATTTTATATATCATATTGAAAATCAATACTGAAAATTTAAATCCTATTCTGAAAAGTTTGGAGCGTTTCAACTACGAAATTAATTCTTGCTTTGTAAATGATAACGACGAATCGGATATTTTCCGGAAACGATTGAAAGAATTTTTACATTATATGAGCATTTAGTTATCAATCATTAGTCGTTAGTCAACGGTTTTTGTTACTGACGACTAACGACTGTTGATTATCAACTAACGACTAATATTATGAAAATAGCTATACTTGGAAATACTGCCAAACGAGAGAACATTGAACCTGTGCGGGTGCTGCTTGATGTGTTGAAAAAGAAAAATGCACACATTGTTACCGACACCAATTATTTTGAGTTTCTTCGGAATGAAGTTTCGGGAGCGGATTTGACCATCGTTGATAAAATTGTTGAAGACAATAATTTCGATGCCGATTTGATTTTGAGCGTCGGTGGAGATGGCACTTTTCTGAACACCGCTTGCCGAATCGGCAGTAAAGGAATTCCCATTTTGGGAATAAACACGGGTCGGCTTGGTTTTTTGGCTGATGTGTCTATCGATGCTATTCCCGTTGCGATTGACGAAATAGCTAATAATAAATATATTATCGAAGAACATTCGGTTATTCAATTGCAAACGGACAATCCCGAATTTAATGCTAATCCGCACGCACTGAACGAAATAGCAATATTAAAACAAGATACGTCTTCGATGCTTACCATTGATGTGCATATCAACAACGAATACCTCAACGCTTACCAAGCCGACGGCTTGATTATTGCTACACCAACCGGTTCTACGGCTTATTCGATGAGCGTTGGCGGACCGATTGTTGTGCCTCAAGCCGACAATCTGATAATTTCGCCTGTTGCGCCACACAGTTTGAGTGTTCGCCCGATGGTGATTCCCGATTCTTGGACAATAGAATTAAGCGTAAAAAGCCGCAGCAAATCATTTTTAGTTGCGCTCGATGGTCGTTCTTTTGTATTTGAAGAGGAATATAAATTAACGATTACAAAAGGCGATTATACTATCAAAGTGGTTAAAAGACCTAATCATACTTTTTTTAATACATTGAAAAACAAGTTGATTTGGGGCGCTGATGTGAGAAGTTGATTATTAAGTGTTTGTATATAAGAAAGTGTGAAGCGAAATTCGGCGTAGTCGGTTTGACTACTCAAGGATTAAGAGAAAGTTCAAGATAACTTTAGCGGTTTATTTCTAAAATTTTGATGAAACAATTAAAAATTTTTAACAAAAATATGCTTTCTTTGCACTTTCATTTAAAACGAACAAAAATAAATCAATGACTAATGTAGCAATTTTTGGCGGACCCGGTTCCGGCAAAGGAACGCAAAGCGAATTAATCATTAAAAAATATGGGTTAAACCATATCTCAACAGGGGATGTATTGAGAGCAGAAATCAAAGCACAAACCGAATTGGGCAAGATTGCCGATAGCTATATTTCCAAAGGTCAGTTAGTACCCGATGATTTGATTATAGAAATACTAGCCAACGTGTTTGATAGCAAAAAAAACTCAAAAGGCGTTATTTTCGATGGTTTTCCGCGCACTATTCCGCAAGGGAAAGCGTTGGACAAGATGCTGAAAGAACGTGGAACGCAACTAGATACAGTGTTGAGCCTCGAAGTGGAAGAAGCCGAATTGATTGACCGTTTGTTGAAACGCGGACAAGTTTCGGGGCGTTCCGACGATAATTTGGAAACCATCATATCGCGTTTGGGTGTTTATAAAGCGCAAACTTCGCTATTAAAGGAATTTTATGCAGAACAAGGCAAACTTGCCGCCATTGAAGGTGTAGGAACAATAGAAGAAATTTTTGAAAGAATAGCGGAGGAACTCGAAAAATCCGTAAACCCCTAAATCCCCTAAAGGGGACTTTTAAGATGGGAAATAGTGAAATGCAATAGTGAGCTAAGATTTTTAAATAGAAAAACAAGAAAATAATTCAAATAAAAAAAGTCCCCTTTAGGGGATTTAGAGGTAAAAATATGTCCGAAACAAATTTTGTTGATTACGTTAAAATATTTGCAGCCTCCGGAAACGGAGGTAAAGGCTCTTCGCATTTTCACCGCGAAAAATACATTCCAAAGGGTGGTCCCGATGGCGGCGATGGCGGTCGCGGAGGTCATATTATTTTGCGTGGCAACAGGAATTTTTGGACACTTATCCACCTTAGATATGCGCGACACGTTTACGCAGGACACGGCGAGTCGGGCAGCAAAAGCCGTAGTTTTGGTAAAGATGGCGAAGACAAAGTCATAGAAGTTCCACTTGGAACCGTTGCCTATGATGCTGAAACAGGTGATTTTTTGGCGGAAATAACCGAAGATAAACAAGAACTTATCTTGCTGAAAGGCGGTCGTGGCGGACTTGGCAATTGGCATTTCCGCTCGGCAACCAATCAAACACCACGCTACGCTCAACCCGGCGAACCCAAGCAAGAAAAAGCTGTTATTCTTGAACTGAAAGTGCTTGCCGATGTCGGTCTGGTCGGATTTCCCAACGCAGGAAAATCGACACTGCTTTCGGTAGTTTCGGCTGCAAAACCAAAAATTGCCAATTATCCTTTTACCACATTAGTTCCGCAGTTGGGCATTGTAGAATATCGTGATGGAAAATCTTTTGCGATGGCTGATATTCCAGGAATTATCGAAGGCGCCAGCGAAGGAAAAGGATTGGGATTGAGATTTTTGCGCCACATCGAACGGAACGCTACGTTGCTTTTTCTTATTCCGGCAGACAGCGAAGACATCAAAAAAGAGTACAAAATATTGCTCAACGAATTAACTGCGTTTAATCCTGAATTGGTGCAGAAAAAAAGACTACTCGCTATCTCGAAAAGCGATATGCTTGACGACGAACTAATCACCGAGATGAAAAAGGAACTTCCCGAAGATGTTTCGGTGGTTTTTATTTCGGCTGTAGGCGGACAAGGAATTGCCGAACTGAAAGATATGCTTTGGACAGCAATCAGCAAAGAAAAAGAACATCCCATCAGTATTTCGCATCGACCACTCGACATTAAACATATTCCCAAAGACGATGAAGGTATTGAATTTGTTGAAGAAGATACGGAAGATTTTGAAGTTGATGATGACGAATTTTACCCCTAAATCCCCTAAAGGGGACTTTGCAGAAGCAATGTTATCACTTTTGGGTTAATTCTTTTTGAATGCTTTTCATTGTGTTTTCAATGTCAAAAAGCACTTGTTCATTTGTAAAACGAATAACTTTTAATTCCAATTCTTCTAATTCATAATCTCTATTTTTATCATATTCGTATTGTTCGGGTAATTGATGATAACCACCATCTATTTCAATAACAAGTTTCGCTTTGTGACAATAAAAATCAGCGATAAAATGCTTAATAGGATGCTGTCTTTTAAATCGAAATCCTATTTGATTATTTGATAAATACAACCAAAGAACAGATTCTGCTTCTGTTGGATTTGCTTTCAATTTTTTAGCAAATTCAAACAATATTGGTTCTGCTCCATTGTACATATTTTTTATTTCCATATTTTCTTTTTTCTTAGAAGTCCCCTTTAGGGGATTTAGGGGTTATTTCTCCCTTTCCAATTAAAATTTCCAAACAATCCGGCGATTGTTGCATACAGCACATAAAACGGATAAATGATGCTAAGCGGTAATATCCATCGCAACAGTTGTGTTGACTGCACAAATTTCCCGAAGGAGAACAACAAAAATCTGTCAGCAATTATTTTTACCAAGAAAATAAATGCTAGCGGAATCCAATAAGCAGAATCAACAAAGACAGCAAATGCCAAATTTAACACCATCACTATAGAAATAGCAATCACCATTAACGCTGTCAATATCACATCTTTATCGTAATAAGCCGGACTTTTTGAAACCCATCTTTTTCGCTGATTGAAGAAATCGGCAATGTTGCTGCACGGCTTGGTAAAAACCACTGCTTTGTCCGATTTTAAAAACGAGATTTTCCCATTTCGTTTTTTGATACTCATCATCAAAAACATATCGTCGCCCGAAAGTTTTTCGTTCCGCAGATTATCATTATTGATATTCCATGCTTCTCGCGTAAAAGACAAATTAGCGCCGTTGCACATAATCGGGAAACCGGCACAAGTCGCGCCGGCCGTAGCCGCTTGTAAACTCATAAATTCCAACGCTTGCATTTGCTGAAAACCGGAATTATTATACGCCATCACAACAGGTGCGATAATCATATCCGGTTCATTTTCGGTATAAAAATCGGCAATCGTTTCTATCCATTGCGGTTGAGGAATGCAATCAGCATCGGTGCAAACAATCAGTTGCCCGATACTGTTGTCAATTCCTTCGCGTAGCGCATTTTTCTTACCATGTCCAACAGCGTCAACAAGTAACATATTATCTTTTTTGGCGATATAGTCGGAAATAATATCCAATGTATCGTCGGTAGAATGGTCATTGACCAATACAATTTCCGAATTGGCATACGTCTGTTTTTCTAATGCATGCAACAATCTTAGTATATTTTTGGCTTCGTTTCGCACTGGAATAATCAGCGAAACAAGCAAGTCGAGATTGTTATTTTCGACATTATGAAACACCTTTGTTCGGTTCCAACCAATAATAAAAACCGAAATCAAAGTAACATATAAAATGCAAAAAAAATAAGAAATAATTAATAGCATAATTTAATTTATAGATATTAGGATATTCAGATATTTATTGCGGCAGACTGTATCAATTCTTTACCGTCGGAAACTAATAATATTGCGAAGCAAATATCTATATCTTAATATCAACAAATGTACAACCATCATTTTAAAAAAGCTAAAAATATATGGATTTTTCCATTATTTTTAGTATCTTTGTATAATGCAATAATCCGATTATGAGAAAAACGGTTGTTTTCATATTATTTTTGCTATTATTTTTCTCCATCAGAATAGCAGCGGCGCCGGCAAGTAGAGATATTAGAACCTACGATTTGCCCGACGGTTCGTCTATTTCATACATTGTGATTGGAGATGAAAGCTATCATTATGTTCTTTCGATAGACGGATATGTGTTGCTGAAAAATGATGCCGGATTTTACACTTATGCCCAAAAAGACGAGCGTGATTTTTTGGTTGCAAGTAATGTAATTGCCCGAAACGAAGGCGAAAGAACAAGTGAAGAAACTCGCTTTTTGAAAACAATCACTCCTTTTATGGAGTATCACGTCGACCAAATTGCGCAATGTCCGCGAGGAGTAAAGCGCGAAAGTTCATCGCGAAGAAATTCTTTTTCCGTTTTTTCTGACGAAAATACCAATCCGAATGCACAAAAACACCGGAAAAACATTGTTATTCTGGTTGAATTTCCCGATTTACATTTTATAATACAAAATCCGCAGGCAATGTTTGCGAACCTTTTGAATAAAGAAGGTTATGATTATAACGGCGCCACGGGAAGCGTTCGCGACTATTTTATAGAAAGTTCCTTTGGCACATTTCAACCCGATTTTGATGTGGTCGGTCCGTATCGATTAACAAACACAATGTCGTATTACGCAAGCACTAATCAACGAACTCGGGAAATGATTAGAGATGCTTGCCGTACCGCCGATGCCGATGTCGATTTCCGAGAATATTCTACCGATGATTATTATGTCGATAACGTCAGTATCATTTTTGCCGGACACAACGCTGCAGATGGCGCACCCGGAACACTTATCTGGCCTCATTTTTCTGACATTGGCAATCTCAATGTAGTGTTGGACGGCAGAAGAATTTTCAATTATATCTGCACGTCAGAACTAAGATTTAACAAAGACACTCCTTTGCAATACGAGATTTGCGGAATAGGAACTTTCGTACATGAATTTTCTCACATTTTAGGTTTGCCCGATTTATACAACACCCAAAGCGGTACCTATTCTTTAGACAAATGGAGCGTTATGGACGGAGGATTATACTTGAATAAAGGACGTACTCCTTCTGCTTATTCTTCTTACGAAAGATTTTTCATGGGCTGGCTCACTCCCGAAATACTCGATTTGCCGACTGCAAATATCAATCTTTCCGATTTAATTAACAATAACAAAGCTTATATAATAGCTGACGGAACGCCCGATTTGAATGGCTATAATCCCACGCCCAACGAGTTTTTTATGATAGAAAACAGACAGTTAAAAGGATTCGATGCCTACTTGCCACATCACGGCATGCTCATTTGGCATATCCATTACGACGAGTTGGCATGGAGAAGTGTGCCAAGCTCTGTTAATACCAATTCTCGTCGGTGGGTTCATTTGGTGAGGGCAGACGGCACAACAAATAATTCTTTGGCTTCGGAAAGAGGCGACCCATTTCCCGGTACCACCGAAAGAACATCTTATTCGCCTACTCTTTGGAATGATACAGATTTGAATAAGCCGCTTTATTGTATCCAAGAGAAAAACGGAATTATCAGTTTTAATTTTATTGACGACAGTGAATGTTCCGTGAGTTTGAATTTGCCAAATAATGATGCGATTACGATTTGGTCGGGGAATAAAACGCTGTATATTTCGGGCATAGAAGAAAAAACACAAGTAGAAATAATACAAATAGATAGCAAAATAGTGAAAGAAAAACAGTTGACCGATTCGCACAACGAAATTCTGTTGTCAAAAGCAGGACTTTATGTGGTAAAGTTAACGTCAAAAAATGTTTCTGCTGTTTATAAGATTATTTTGCAATAAGAACATTTTCAGCGAATTAATAAAAAAAGTACGCTTTTTGAGTAAAAAACATACGGAATGCTTTGCAGAATGAAAAAAAGTCCGTACATTTGCAACCGATTTCAACAGAAATGGCCCATTCGTCTATCGGTTAGGACGCCAGATTTTCATTCTGGAAAGAGGAGTTCGATTCTCCTATGGGCTACCAAACATTTAGATTAAAAGAATTTTTCAGATGGCAAATCATAAATCAGCCCTTAAAAGAATCAGACAAGCAGAAAAAAGAAAACTGCATAACAGATATTACGCAAAAACAGCTCGTAATGCTGTGAGAAAATTGCGTTCATTGGATAACAAAACTGAAGCGATGGAATTATTGCCGAAAGTTAGTGCTATGCTCGACAAGTTGGCAAAGAAAAATATTATCCACAGCAACAAAGCCGGTAACTTGAAATCTAAATTGGCTAAAAAAGTGAATAAAATGTAATTTAGCATTGCAAGCACAAAATAATATGAAGTCTTTCTCCAACGAGAAAGACTTTTTTTATTATTTTTGTTCAAAAATTTAAACAGTTTTTAAAACCGCAAAATGGCGAAGCGCGAAAAATCGGGAATACAAAAATGGGCGGAAGAAGACCGACCGAGAGAACGTATGATGCAGCACGGTGTTCACTCATTGTCAGATAGTGAATTAATGGCTATTCTTATCGGTTCGGGCAATAAACAAGAATCGGCTGTGGAACTTTCACGTAGGATATTAGCTCATGCGGACAATAAATTGACTGTGTTGGGAAAATTTTCTATCAAAGACTTAACAAAATTTAAAGGCATCGGCGAGGCAAAAGCCATTACCATTGCATCTGCGCTCGAACTTGGGCGCAGACGAAAAGAAACAGAAACAGAGAAAGAGTGCCAAATTAGATGCAGCAATGATATTTTTGAGTATCTTCACACAAGTTTGTCGAACCTGTCTCACGAGGAGTTTTGGGCGCTATTGCTGAACAAGAAAAATGTGGTTATTCACAAGGCAAAAATAAGTCAAGGCGGTGTTGATGGAACGTTTGTTGATGTAAAAATATTGCTAAAAACAGCAATAGAAAATTTAGCAACAGGATTGATTGTGTGTCATAATCACCCGTCGGGAAATTTGTTCCCAAGTAAAACAGATATTGACATTACTAAAAAAATTAAAAATGCCTGCGAAACGATGGAAATAACTTTTTTCGACCATTTGATTATAGCAGGCGACAACTATTATAGCTTTGCAGATGAAGGGAAAATTAACCCCTAAATCCCCTAAGGGGACTTTTAAAGAAAATGTGGAAATAAAAAATATGTACAATTTAATTAAAAATGATGTCCAAAAGTGATAACATTGCTTCTGAAAAGTCCCCTTTAGGGGATTTAGGGGTAAAAAGAGTTGCCATCAAAATTGGGAGCAACGTATTGACTCAATCTGATGGAACATTAGACACAGAACGAATGTCTAAGTTGGTTGAACAAGTGGCGGCACTACACAAAAATGGAGTCGAAATAATACTTATTTCTTCGGGTGCAGTAGCTTCGGGAAGAAGTGAATTAAAATTGACCAACAAATTAGACCCTGTTTCGGCACGCCAATTATTTTCGGCTGTTGGGCAAGCAAAACTTATCAATCATTATTATGAAATGTTCCGTAAACACAATATTTTCTGCGGACAAGTTTTGACCACTAAAGAGAGTTTGGGTTCGCGCAACCACTACTTGAATCAACGGAATTGTATGCAGGAAATGCTTGCCTACAATGTGATTCCGATAGTGAATGAAAACGACACGATTTCGGTTACTGAGTTGATGTTTACCGACAACGACGAACTTTCGGGACTTGTTGCCACGATGATGGATATGCAAGCGTTGATTATTTTAAGCAACATTGACGGCATTTACAACGGCAATCCTAACGACCCGAATTCGCAGGTAATCAAAGAAATAAAACCTTCGGACAATTTATCGCAATACATACAAACAACAAAGTCGTCTTTCGGGCGTGGTGGCATGCTGACCAAAACTACTATTGCACAAAAGGTTGCCGATAAAGGCATCACGGTTATCATCGCCAATGGAAAACGCGATAATATTTTGCCCGATTTGCTAAAAAAAGACAGCAATATTGTTTGCACCAAATTTATTCCCAATACGAAAGGTGTTTCAAGTATAAAAAAATGGGTGGCGCACAGCGACGGTTTCGCCAAAGGAGAAATCTACATAAATGCCGGAGCAAAAGAAGCGCTGGTAGGCAACAAAGCAACATCGGTATTATTCGTCGGAATTACTGAAATAAAAGGCGATTTTGAAAAAGATGATATTGTTAGAATCATTGACGAAAAAGGATTTCAAGTTGGTGTTGGCAAAGCACAATACGACAGCAAGAAAGCTCGTCAACTGATTGGCAAAAAAGGTCAGCGACCGTTGGTGCATTATGATTATTTGTATTTGGATTAGTCTACTTATGCCATAGGCTTACGCCTACGGATATTCATATACCGCTCTACGAGCGGAGAATGAAAAGTGTAGCTTGTCCGTAGGACAAAATGTTAATAACCGCAGACGTAAATCTGTGGATAGAAAGTGAAAAATATAATGTGCTCGGAGAACAGTACAAAACGTAACGAACGATTTTTTTCTCAAACAAGAATAGTGGAATAAAAAAACATGATAACCGCAGAAAAATTCTTTGATATAACAAATAAGGTAGAGATATTGATTTTCAATGCGCTAAATCAACTATTTGTCAATTATCCAGAAGATTATGTTTTGTTTATGGCAAGTGGAGAGTATGATGAACTTATAGCAAGAAACAAAGAAATAGATGTCTCTCCATATACAATAAGTGGTCATAATATAGATAACTATTATGATTACACAAGACAACGTTTTTTATGTGAATTCTTAAACACTTATTATAAATTTGCCGATACAAAAGAGTTGCAAGACGATGAGTATCGAATGAATATTGAATTTTTGATTTACACTCATATTTGGGAAGCGAAACCATTTTTAAAAAGATTATACAGGCTTGCTAATCTACTTTGTGGTGAAAAATATGATTGGAAAATTAAAGTTCCAACTATCAGAAAATCAAAATTTATTAAAGAAAAAATTATAAATCCTTTTAATACGTCAAGTTGTCTATTAGGAGAATTGTTAGCGGACAATTATAAAACTGATTTAAGAAACGCTATTGCTCATTCTGATTATCAAATAGATATTATTTCTAAAACAATTGGATATAAATCTAAAACGGCACTATGTAATATTTCTTTTGATGAATGGAGCATTCATTTTTCTTATTCTGTTTGCCTATCATATTACTTTTCATGTATTATAAGAGAACTAAGAAGGCGAATAATACAAGATTGGGGTAAAAATTATTTTACTATAAAAATGCCATATTCTGATGGAACAATAAAACACACTTGTATTCAGTATGAAGCAAATAGAGATGAATTTGGATTTATAATGAAAGAATAACACCAATGAGTTACACCCAATTAATATATCACATTGTTTTCAGAACGAAATACAGCAAACCGACTATTCCAAACGAACATTCGGAGGAGTTGTATCGTTATATGAGTGGTTTCATTAATAACAAAAACTTGTATCTTTACCGCATAAACGGAATGCCCGACCACATTCATATTTTGGTGGGTTTACATTCTACAATATCGTTGGCAGAATTTGTAAAAGTGCTGAAAACTTCTACAAATTCTTGGATGAAAGAAAATGGTAATTTTCCCGATTTTGAATCTTGGGGTGAAAAATACGGAGCATTTACTTGCTTTTTTAAAGGAAAAGAATCGGTAATTGAATATATCAAAAATCAACGTGAACATCATAAAGACGAAAGTTTTACTGATGAATACAGACGGCTGATAGAAGAAAGCGGAATAGAGATAGATGAGCGGTATTTCTTGACGGATTAATGTTGTACCGTCCTCACGGACGGAGTTTAGGTACATTCACTACTACCACAGGCTCATGCCTGCGGTTATTCACATTCTGTCCTACGGACAATGTGAGTTTTTTGAAATTTCTCGCTCGTTAGAGCGATATATGAATAACCATAGGCGTGAGCCTGTGGAAAAAAAGAACAAATATGAAAAACACATCTTGGGGCGAAAATGCTTTAATCGCTTCCCGAAAATTAAATTTAATTTCAGATGAAGTCATTAACAAGATACTTCTTGCAGTAGCCGACGAAGCCGTGGCTAAAACAGACGTAATTTTGACCGCCAATCAAAAAGATCTCGATGCAATGGACAAATCCAATCCGATGTATGACCGCTTGTTGCTCAATGCCGACCGCATTGTAGGCATCGCTTCCGACATACGAAATGTAGCAACATTGCCTTCGCCATTGGGAAAAATGTTGGAACATCGCACGTTGCCTAACGGATTAGATTTGTCGAAAATAAGCGTTCCGTTTGGCGTAATCGGTATTATCTACGAGGCTCGTCCAAATGTGAGTTTCGATGTGTTTTCGCTTTGTTTTAAATCGGGAAATGTTTGCGTGTTGAAAGGTGGAACAGATGCTTATCATTCCAACTTAGCCATTGTTACGCTGATTCAAGAGGTGTTGCAAAAATTCGGAATCGATAAAAATGTTATTTATTTATTGCCTGCCGGTCGTGAAGCAACAGCTGATTTATTAAATGCGGTTGATTATGTTGATTTAATTATCCCGCGCGGCAGTCAAGGATTGATTAATTTTGTGCGCGACAATTCGCGTGTTCCTGTTATTGAAACAGGCGCAGGCGTTTGCCATACTTATTTCGATGAATTTGGCGACAAAGAAAAAGGTGCTGTTATTATCAACAATGCCAAAACTCGCCGTGTAAGCGTGTGTAATGCACTCGACTGTTTGATTATCAATGAAAAACGATTGTCGGATTTACCATTTTTATGTCAGAAATTGGTAGAAAGCAATGTCGTTATCGAAGCCGATTTAAAGGCATATACTTTTTTAACGGGAAAATATCCGGCAAATTTATTGGAAAAAGCAACGGAAAAAAGTTTCGGAACGGAATTTCAAAGTTACCGTATGAGTATCAAAACGGTTGCTGATATTCACGAAGCCATTGAACATATATCCACATATAGTTCCAAGCACAGCGAAGCGATTATTTCTGAAAATGAGTCAACTATTGCTATTTTCGACAAGCAAGTAGATGCTGCTTGTGTGTATAGCAATACTTCAACTGCTTTTACTGACGGCGCGCAGTTCGGCATGGGTGCAGAAATTGGTATCAGCACGCAAAAATTACATGCTCGCGGTCCAATGGCATTGCCGGAATTGACAAGTTATAAGTGGATTATTAAGGGAAATGGGCAAGTGAGAGCGAAATAAAATGATGAATACAATCATTAAGAAAATAAAGAATAATCAATCAATTCTAATTGCTTCCTTTCAAGTAATAGTAGGTGCAATTCTATTGGTACGTGAAATACGGGATTTTATAATATTGCCAACTACAACAGAAGCGGACGAAATGTTTGGCGGAGTTGTAGATTTATTTAAGTACAAAGAATGCACTTATAGTTTACTGTATTTGTGGACAATATTATTGTTTACAGGAGTCAGTTATTGGATAAATAAAAAATTGCATTGGCTTTTTAATCAAATATTAATAATAACTTTGTTTTCTTTGGCAGGATTGTGGTTGGGATTATTCATATTCTTTGAGTTATTTAACCGTTTCGAGCTCATACCATTTATCGTAGTATTTCTTTTATTTATTGTAGTACTTCTTTTATTTGTTTGGTTAGAAATTAAAATGTGCAGAAAATCCTACTTAGAAACAATAGGAATAGGAAGTAAAATGAAATGGCTTGCTGTATTTTTAGGAATACTTTCGGTGGCAATATATTTTTTAATTGAATATTTTATTTGGGGATTTTGATTTTTCTGATGAATGTGAATAAGAAAGAAAACAATTCAAAATGAAAACAACAATAATCAAAAATAACGAAACTCAATACCGCGATTGGTTGCACAATCTGAAACTGCAAATAAAGACAGGGCAAATAAAAGCCGCCTTGTCGGTAAACAGCCAGATGATTATGCTCTATTGGGATTTGGGCAGGCAAATTGTCGAAAAACAAGAAAATGCCAAATGGGGAAGCGGTTTTGTTGAGCAGTTAAGCAAGGATTTGAAAGAAGAATTTCCTGAAATGACAGGATTTTCAGCATATAATTTAAGGTTTATGAGAATTTTTTACAAATTCTATTTACCAATTTGGGAACAAGCTGTTCCCAGATTAGAAAACCAAGTTATTGAACAACCTATTCAACATTTAAAAAATAGTGAGCAAGCAATTGTTGAACAACTTGTTCAACAAATACAATTTTCTGTTAATCAGCATACTACAATTTGGGAACAAGTTGTTCCCAAATTAACTTCTGTTCCTTGGGGACATCATATGTTAATACTGAAAAAAATAAAAAACATCAAAGAAGCCCTTTTTTACATCAACAAAACTATCGAAAACAATTGGAGTCGCGCCGTACTCGAATATCAAATCGAAAGCAATCTTTACAATAGGCAGGGAAAAGCCATTACAAATTTTAGCCTCACTTTGCCCGAACTGCAAAGCGACCTCGCTAATGCCTTGATGAAAGACCCTTACAACTTCGATTTTCTGCAATTATCAGAAAAAGTGAAGGAAACCGACCTCGAAAAAGCGCTTGTACAACACATTTCACAATTCTTGCCCGAATTAGGTATCGGTTTTGCGTATATGGGACGGCAGTTTTCGTTCAAAGTGGGGAGAAAAGATTATCGTACCGACTTACTGTTTTATCACACACGGCTGAAGTGTTATGTGATTATAGAACTGAAAACTAAAGAATTTGAACCGGAATTTGTCGGAAAACTGAATTTTTATATCTCGGCAATCAACGAATTAGTCAAAGACAACCACGACAAACCGACTATTGGCATGTTGCTTTGCAAAAACAAAGACAATTACGAGGTTGAATTTTCGCTGAAAGACGTGAATAATCCTATCGGCGTAAGCACTTTCCATTATACCGAACTTTCGGACGACATCAAAGCCGCCTTACCTTCGGTAGAAGAATTGCAAAACGAACTATTAACCGTTGAACGAGAATTTGAAACAAAATAAAAACAACTATAAATATGAAAACCTACACTAACGTCAAAGATTTAGGCAATTTAAAAACAGCCGTACAAGAAGCACTCGAAATAAAGAAAAACCGTTACGCTTACAAAAAACTTGGAGAGGATAAAACGCTTCTGATGGTGTTTTTTAATTCGAGCCTAAGAACTCGTTTAAGCACTCAAAAAGCGGGAATGAATCTCGGGATGAACACCATGGTGTTGGATATTGACCAAGGCGCGTGGAAGCTCGAAACCGAGCGGGGCGTCATCATGGATGGCGACAAGCCGGAGCATATTCTCGAAGCGATCCCCGTCATGGGGGCATACTGCGATGTGATCGGGGTGCGGGCATTCGCAGGGCTGAAAGACAAGGCGGAGGACTATAAAGAGGTGATACTCAACCAGTTCATCGAATTGTCGGGGCGTCCGGTGTTCAGCATGGAGGGTGCGACGCGCCACCCGTTACAGAGTTATGCCGACCTTGTCACGATCGAAGAGTTCAAGCGCACGGAGCGCCCGAAGGTGGTGCTGACATGGGCGCCGCACCCCAATCCACTGCCGCAGGCCGTCGCCAATTCGTTCGCCGAGTGGATGAACCGCACCGACTACGAGTTTGTGATCACACACCCTCGCGGTTACGAACTCGCGCCCGAATTCGTGGGCGGCGCGCGCGTGGAGTACGATGTCGATAAGGCCTATGAGGGTGCGGACTTTGTCTATGCCAAGAACTGGTCGGCGTTCGCAGACCCGAACTACGGCAAGGTCATAAGCAAAGACCGCGCTTGGACGGTCGATGAGCGCAAGATGGCTCTGACAAACAATGCGCGCTTCATGCACTGCCTGCCCGTGCGCCGTAACATGATCGTGAGCGACGCGGTTATCGAAAGCCCTGAGTCTATTGTCATTGCACAGGCCGCCAACCGCACAGTCTCGGCGCAGGCTGTTATACGCGAGATGCTGAGAGAATTGTAATGGGAACTCCTAAAATCCCCAAAATACTACGTTACGCTTCCTCGCCAAAATGCTCACATACGTAATAGTATGCTCCGCTTTTGCCTCGGTCGCAAGCCTTGTCTTTTGAATTTTTGGCAAGTTTCCGTTAATATTTCAAAGACACAAAGTTATAAATTTTCCGTATATTTGTTCATCATGGATAATATGGAGATTCAATTATTGAGAGACGCAGACGTATTTCCGACCGACGAGGTGCTTGCGGATGCGCTCGGCGGCGTTTACCCTGTTTATGTGTCGTTCATGGCGGCGGTCGCGGCGGACGGCCTCGAACACGAATGGCGCTATTATAACGATGGCAAATCGTGGCTGTGCAAAGTATTAAACAAGAAGAAGACCGTCTTCTGGCTGTCGGTCTGGGATGGGTATTTTCAGGTGTCGTTCTTCTTTACCGAGAAGCACTTGGAGGCTATCGCCGCGCTCGACATTACCGATGCCGTGAAGGAAGATTTTTTACGGCAAAAACCTATCGGCAGGTTGTTGCCACTGATATTCCGGATTTCGCGCGCGGAACAATTAGATGACCTGCTGACGGTCGTAGGATTTAAGAAGACGTTGAAATAGCGCGCGCGGTTTCCAATTTCTTTGTCATTCCGAACGAATGTGAGGAATCTATCGCTAGTCTGCCTTGAACTTATAAACTATCAATAGATTCCTCCGCGCGTACCGCGCGTTCGGAATGACAATTTGTTTCAAGATGGCATAGCTCAGTATTTTGGATTCTTAGAGTCCCCTTTTCAGCACTTTTGGAAAAGCCCCAGGGTTGGCGGCAGCCTTATCTTTGCAGCAAGAAACTCCTCGAAAAGTGAAAACGCAGACGCAACGGCCGATAGCGGCAGACTACCAAAAAAGGGTGGATCGTGTAGTCGAGTACATCGACAACCACCTCGGCGAACAGTTCGACCTCGAAAAGCTCGCCGAAGTATCCCATTTCTCGAAATGGCATTTCCAGCGGATCATGAAAGCCTTTCTGGGCGAACCGATCGGTACTTTCATCCAGCGCAACAGGGTCGAGACCGCGGCGAGACTCCTGCGCCACACCGATCTGCCGGTCAGCGCCATTGCATACGAAGTGGGCTATGACACGCCGTCCTCGCTGTCGAAAGTTTTCCAGTCGTTCTACGGTTTTTCACCGAGCGAGTATCGTAACAATAAAAATCTTGCTATCATGAAACCAGTAAAATTCAGTGACGCGCTGAACCTGAAAGCGCCGAAGATCGTAACGCTCGAACCGCGGCCGGTGATATACATATCGCTCACGGGCGGCTATAATTCGCTCGACTTCGCCGACGCATGGGGGCGGCTGTGGCAATTCGTAAAGGAGAACGGCCTATACTCTGCCGGGATCGAGCATATAGGGATATATCACGACGATCCGAATGTGACGGCGGAGGCGGAACTGCGCTCCGATATTTGCCTCGTCGTACCCAAACTCGCATCTATGCAAGTAGCCGAGACCGACGATATTCATGTGAAGACCGTCGCAGGAGGCAAATATGCGATGTTCTTATATACCGGGCCTTATACGGGCTTGGGAGCGGCATACGACGCGATTTACGGAAAGTGGCTGCCGGAGAACGGCGGTTGCGGATGTGAGAATTGTGTGCCCTACTCCAAAGGCTGTTCGCCCGCATGCGAGTGCGGGTGCCTA